>ENA-ORTD01000153-ORTD01000153.1-human-gut-metagenome-genome-assembly--contig:-NODE-153-length-74677-cov-8.261478_pt1 | contig 74677 bp, 65 predicted proteins | sample MGYA00241907_ERZ509178 | MGnify/ENA primary metagenome ERZ509178 (study PRJEB26280, sample SAMEA2338793) | human gut metagenome | biome: human gut; feature: human-associated habitat; material: faeces...
GCCCAGAACCGGAATCGAACCAGTGACACGAGGATTTTCAGTCCTCTGCTCTACCGACTGAGCTATCTGGGCATACACACTAATGTGTGAGTTGCGGGAGCAGGATTTGAACCTACGACCTTCGGGTTATGAGCCCGACGAGCTACCAGACTGCTCCATCCCGCGATGATATCTCATTATAGCACATTTTTTCTAAATATGCAATGGGCGGAGGTGGATTCGAACCACCGAAGCAAATTGCAGCAGATTTACAGTCTGTCCCCTTTGGCCACTCGGGAATCCACCCATTTTGTCTCTCGACAATATCTATTTATATCATAAATAAAAGAAAAGCGCAAGGGAATTTGTCCAATTCTCCTGCACTTTTTCCAAATTTTTATACCCAGAATGACCACGCTGCATTCATCTGATTTATAATTGTATTCAGATCCCATTTCTTACGGCTGTTGATCTTACTGTTCGGATCATTGATCAGTACCTTGCCCTCCTCTGTCAACCCGGAAAGGACGATAAAATGTCCCTGGTTTGTAAAATCACCCGGTCCCATACTGCAGATGATCGGATGTCCTGCCGAAAGCTCGGATTTGAGAGTGTCTTCTGACCAGTTTGTAAGCTGTGCAGAATTTATTCCAAGTTCTGAAGCTCCTGCAGTCATAAGCGTCCAGTCTGTTCCGACTTCATCTACATAATATCCCATATTGACACTCATATCTGCCACATACTTCGGTGTAAATGAAGTATTGCCTGTAAGTCCTGTCGCCACCATGGAAAGGCTGGTCGGTCCGCATCCACCCATTCCGATATTCTCGGAACCATAAGATGCATATCCCCATACTTCGCTCCACTGGAAATATACCGGAATATGGTTCTGGATTCTGTAATCTTTCAAATCTACCGCCTGAAGTCCCTGCGCACTGAGTTCTTCCTCTGATCGTGCTGACTGTTCCGGATAATCAATCACCCACTGCAGTGCTTCCTGATGATCAAACAGCCATGTCAGCAGATCATCGGAATACTTTTCTCTGTTCAGAATGATTTCCTTCGTCTCCGGGTTTTTCTTATATAATTCGCCCAGCTGGTCTTTATACTGGTCAGAATCCAGCACCTCCTGGACTTTCTCAGCTTCTATCTCTTCTGGTGTCTTTGTTTCTGTCTCTGTCTTTGTCTTGGCAGAGGATGTCTTTTTTGCAGATTTCTTTGCATTTCCACTTCCACAAAGCATCAGGATCACAGCCAACACGATAATTCCTGCTGCTGCAAGAATGCCTGCTTTATATAGCTTTCTTTTCATCCTTTGTACTTCCCGCTTGCGCCTCGCTATTTTTTTCTGGCGCTGCTCCGCTCTTTTCCTGTCTTCTCTCATCATATGTCTATGGTTCTTCCTTCCTTAAACGACATCTCGTTAATGTTTGTTCCTTTTTACGCATATTTCAGCCTTACTTTAACATATTTCTTCATGAGAAAACAGTCTTTTCCGACAAGTTTAGAATTTTTTAAGTTTAAAGCTCTGTATAATTACTCTCCAGAGTTACCTCGGTTTTGATCTCTGTGATCACCTTTCCAGCCTCATCTTTTACGGAAATCATAGTTCCACTTTCTACCTGTGAATCCAGACTCTGACAGATAGACTCTTGGAACCGGATGGTAGAACTTTATAAAATAATCGATTTTCCGGAAAATCTGTGAAAAAAAATGAAACAAAAAAACCAGGCATTTGCTGCAAGTTCTGACAGCAAATGCCTGGTTTTGATATGCGCCCCGCAGGGGCGCCCGCGATTTTATTTTGCACAGAGATCCTTCACTACTTCCCCTGCGATAATCAGTCCGACTACAGATGGCACAAATGCCACACTTCCCGGAATATCTCTTCTCTCCGTACATTTATGCTCTGCTCCTGGCGGACAGATACAATGGTTTCTGCAGCTGATTGCCATGTCCTCGATTGGTCTGGTCGGTTTCTCTTCTGAATAAACAACTTTCAACTTCTTAACATGACGCTTCTTTAACTCCCGGCGCATAACTTTTGCAAGCGGACACATCTGTGTCTTATAGATATCAGCCACTTTAAATGCACTTGCATCCAGCTTGTTTCCGGCTCCCATACTGCTGATGATCGGCACATTCATTGCCTGCGATTTCATGACAAGCTCAATCTTTGCAGTCACCGTATCAACTGCATCAACTACATAATCATACTCATCAAACGGAAATTCATCTGCATTTTCCGGAAGGAAGAAGCATTTGTGGATCCGCACATTCACGTCCGGATTGATTTCCAGCATTCTCTCCTTCATAACATCTACTTTGTATTTCCCTACCGTCTTTCTAGTTGCAATGATCTGACGGTTTAAGTTGGTAAGACATACCTTGTCATCATCGATCAGGTAAAATGCCCCGATTCCGCTTCGTACCAGTGCCTCACATACATAACCGCCGACTCCGCCGATTCCAAATACGGCAACTCTTGAATTCTTCAGTTTATCCATCGCCTCTTTGCCAAGAAGCAGTTCTGTTCTCGAAAATTGTGTAAGCATCTTCTTCTCCTTCTTCTCTCATAAAATACCTGTAAACTCTTAACCAATCCACTTCTTGTTTCATTGGCTTATTTTCAATCTTTAAGTTCCACAATCATTTCTCTTTTGTAAATATCTGTCATATCCAAAATATTTTCGTCAAAATTCGGATTCGTTGAGCACACCGCAATCCTTGCTCCATCTGTCTGATATTCTTTTAAATAATAAGCTTCCCGGATCTCTTCCGGCTGCCTTAAAAAAAACGGATCTCCCTGCTTCGGAATCTGGATCTCGCTGGTATTCAATCCCATCACAAGACCTTTGCGCGTCGCTTTTAAAAAGCTTTCTTTTAAAACCCAGTAGCGGTAAAACATTTCCGTCCGCTCTGCTTCATCTGCATTCCGGATTCTCTCATATTCAGAAGAACAAAAATATTTTTCTGCCAGCCTTTCATGATATTTCCGCATGTATTCGATGTCGCAGCCTACCCTCTCTCCGGATACGCCTGCGCTGCACAGAACATATTTCCCAGAATGTGATAAATTAAAGGACTGCCCTGCATCTTGCGGTATTTTGTGTCTCTCCTGTATCTTCATCCAAAGATACCATGCACCCACGCTTTGAGCCTGATCCTCCCTGTGCTTCAGCCGGTCTGCTTTTTCCTGTCGGAACGCCGGAACTTTTTCATAAATTTTTTGATAATTTTTCTCATTAAGCAGATCAGATATATCTGCCAAGAAAGTTTTTACCTTTTCCATTTCCCGGATTCCCCTTTTCTTTGCCGGCTTTTACGCATTTATCCGCATTTTTCACTATATAACACCTGTAAAAAATATGCAAGGAATATCCTACTGATTTTATTGGATATTCCTTTCCGGTTTTTTATCCCTTGTTAATCTTATATAGACTATGGTATAATGAATAAATCTACAGGCAAAATTAAGTTACTATAATATTTTTAATATGTATCAATTCAGAAAGGATGTGCAATTTATGTGTGGATTTGCAGGCTATTATGGCGCCGGCGATTTTAATAGAGAAGAAGTCATCGACCAGATGGGTGAACGCATTGCCCACCGCGGACCTGACAGCAAGGGAAGCTTTGTTGATGACTATGTAGCCCTTGGCTTCCGCCGTCTGAGTATCATCGACCTTGAAGGCGGATCTCAGCCGATTCACAGTGCAGATGGCAAACATGTCATTATTTTCAACGGAGAAATTTACAACTATCAGGAAATCCGTAAAGAACTGATTGAAAAACACGGATGTCAGTTCCAGACAAACTCCGATACAGAAGTTATTCTTCAGGGATACAAAACCTATGGCGAAAAAATTGCTTCTATGCTCCGCGGAATGTTCGCATTTGTAATTTACGATAAAGAAACTCACAACTTATTCGGGGCAAGAGACTACTTCGGAATCAAACCATTCTACTATGCACAGATGAATGGAAGCCTTTTATTTGGTTCTGAGATCAAGTCCTTCCTGGCTCACCCACATTTCCATAAAGAGGTCAACAAAGATGCCCTCAAGATGTACCTGATTTTCCAGTACACCCCACTTCTTGAAACCATGTTCAAAGGTGTATTCAAACTAGAACCGGGAACATACTTCACTTATGATGGAAAAGAACTTAAGAAAACAAAATACTTCGATCCGACTTATGCAAAGAAAGACCGCAGCTTTGACGAGACAGTAAAACTCATCGGTGAGACAATTCAGGATTCTGTTGATTACCATCAGATTGCTGATGTAGAAGTAGGATCTTTCCTTTCAGGTGGTGTTGATTCAAGCTACATCGCATCTACTGTAAAACCGATGAAGACCTATTCCGTAGGATTTGAAGTCGGCGGATTCGATGAGACAACCTTCTCCAAGGATCTGTGCGATATCCTTCATATGAGCAATGCAAAGAAAGAAATCTCTTCTGACGAATTTTTCGATGCTCTGCCGGAGGTTCAGTATCATTCCGATGAACCACATGCCAACCTTTCCGCTGTACCGCTGTACTATCTGTCACAGCTCGCAGCCAAAGATGTAAAAGTAGTCTTAAGTGGAGAAGGCGCAGATGAGATGTTCGGTGGATACGAGACATATATCCCAAGCAAATCCGGTGATATGTACCGCAAGATCGTACCGGCATCTATCCGTAAAAAACTCGGAGACTGGGCAAAACACCAGCCAGACAAGAGAGGACTTAACTTCCTCAAGAGAAATGCAACTTCCGTAGAAGATTCCTACATCGGCCAGGCATTCATCATGGACAACGAAGAAGCAGATGAAGTACTCTCTCCTGCATATAAGAGCAAGATGCGCTACCAGGACGTAACCAAACCGTACTTCGACCAGGTAAAAGATCAGGACGACCTTCATAAAAAGCTCTTCCTCGATATGCATCTGTGGCTGCCACACGACATCCTGCTCAAAGCAGATAAGATGACAATGGCACACTCCCTCGAACTGCGTGTACCATACCTCGACAAAAAAGTCTGGGAACTCGCCCGCAGCATCGACAGCAAATACTGCGTAGATGGCATGGAAACAAAAAAAGCATTCCGTACCTCCGCCCTCTCCCACATCCCAATGGACTGGGCAAAACGTAAAAAACTCGGATTCCTCGTACCATTCAGAGTATGGCTCCGAGAAGATAAATACTACAATAAAGTAAAAGAAATGTTCCAGAAAGACTTCGTATCCGAATTCTTCAATCAGGAATTACTGCTGAAATGGCTGGAAGATCATAAGAATAAAGTCGGAAATTATCATAGAAAGATTTATACCGTATATTCATTCTTACTGTGGTATGAACAGTACTTTGTCCTCAGATAGAGCAGTGCCAAAATAAAGGAATAGCCAAATTTCATGCTCGCATGAAAATTTGGCTATTTTTTTATTTTGATAGAGCGATAGCTCGCACAGCGAATGAACCGCCAGGTTCACGAGCTGTGGTGCACTGCTCCTCCCCTAAATCATTCGACCAACAAACTTTCTTATCTAAAACACACTACTCCCCAAGGGGAACAGCGCCAGCGCCTTCCCCGCCCCTGCACCATCCTCCCAAGCGAACAGCGCCAGCGCCTTCGCGCCCCTCCGCGCCAAAATCTCCCTTTTACACAATTGCAACCTCCCCCACATACTGCTATACTCAACTCACGGGTGCTACCATAACGGTAGGCGGTTAGTCCTTCACCAGAGGGACTGTGGACTTCCCCCTCTGATTACATAGAAACCTGAAACGGAATCCACTGGAAAGGAGGGCTAAGCTAATGAGTATTTTGGATTTCATTGCAGTTGCAAGCTTTGGCATCAGCTGCTTTTGTGCCGGATACACATTCGGCAAAGATTATAATAAGTCACAAAAATAGCCGCCCCTGTCTGCAAACTAGGCGACTATCTTTGATATTCTAAATAGTTAAGCGGGCTAACCGTCTATCGGTATCACCCTTTTTCTATATTCATACTATCACTCAATCATAAATATGTCAAAATTTTTCCACTCTACACCAACCCAAACGACCTCAACACATCCAGCCACATCGTAAGCGTAAACGCACTCAACAACGTCGTCATCATAATCACCCCGGAACTAAGCGTCCCCTCATGTCCCATATTCCTTGCCATAACAAAACAGCTGACCGTCGTAGCAGATCCAAGCATCACCAGAATCGCAATCATCTCTTCATTCCTAAATCCAAGAAGTGCCGCCATCGGCAAAAAAACCACACAAAATCCAACCAGCTTCATAAACACAGCAACAAGTGTAGGCTTCATCTTCGATGTTGCCTTCTTCATCTCAAAGGTTGCACCCATCGACATCAGTCCCATCGGCGTCGCTGTCGCACCGATACTTGATACCGTCTTATGTAAAATCGATGGCATCGGAAGCTTAAGTGCAGACCAGACAAATCCCGCCACAATTCCAATAATGATCGGATTCGTTGCAATCCCCTTCAGTGTTTTCTTTACCAGCGCCTTATCAAAAGAATTATTCCCCGGTTTAAACACTGAAAGTACCACAACCGCCATAATATTATAAAGCGGCACACTGCCGATGATCATAAGCGGTGCCATTCCCGCAGTTCCGTAAATATTCTGGATAAAAGCAATTCCAAGAAGCGCCGCACTGCTCCGGTAAGTCGCCTGTATAAATTCGCCTTTAACGCTCCGGTCTTTCCACAGCAGTGAAATCAAAGTTGATATCGTAATACTGATCGCCGTCACCACAAAACAAAAAAGAATAAACTTAATATCCCATACTTCCGAAAAATCCACAGTCGCCAGCTGTTCAAACAGCAACACCGGAAGCGGAACCAAAAATACAAACTTGTTCATCTTTGCTGCAAAGACTTCATCCATCCACCCCAGTTTTCTGAATAACATTCCAAGTAACATCATTAAAAATATCGGAATCGTTGCATTCAGACTGAAAATTAAATTTTCCATAATCGTTCCTCATCCTACTCATTTATACTTGCATATCGTTATTTTGAACTCTTTCCAGAAACCTGTCAACAGTACTTTCTCACATCAAAAGAATGATTGAGATTTAACACAATTTATACTATAATAAAATAACACTTCGGGGTATGGCTCAGCTTGGTCAGAGCGCACGGCTGGGGGCCGTGAGGTCGCAGGTTCGAATCCTGTTACCCCGATTTATAAGTGAATTTTTACTTATCATATATAGAAAATAAGCCTGGACATTCGCCCCGGCTCAGCATGAATATGCAGTATTACATTTCCAATGCAACTATTATGAAAATTTTTTATTAGTCTTTCTGTTTGCTTTCTTCAATCTTCCGCTTGGAATCTTTCCTCACTTCATCCCGAAGCCTTTGGATATATTCCGTAAACTTACATTCTTCATTCCCATACGTCATCTGAAGATCATACTCCAACGGAATCCATGTCGAGATATCCGCCTCATTATGCTGGATCAACGCCTCCAGCTTATCCAGTGATTTATAAAGCCTCGCCTCCTGTGTCTCCATCGCTTCCATCTCTTCAAATAATGCCTTCCATTCTGCACGGACCGGTTCTGGAAGTATATCCGTCAGCTGCTCCACCTTTTTATTCTCAACCTTTCGGTCTTTATCCGTCTTTTCAAATGCCGGAATATCTCCGGTGATCGCCTCACCCATATCATGGATCAGACACATTTTTATCATCTTATCCATATCCATCTCCGGAAATTCATCCCCAACCAGCATTGCCATCAACGCCAGCCGCCAACTGTGCTCTGCCACACTCTCCAACCTGCCACTTGAAGTATACGAATGTCTGGTGTTACATTTCAGTTGTTCCGCTGTCTTTAAAAAATCCAGTAATCTTCTTATTTCCATAATTTTCTTCCGTTCCTCCATAATTTAAGATACCAGGGTCAAAAGGTCAGAAAGCTGATGCAAGCTTGCTTGCAAAAGGATTTTTGACCTCTTGACCCCAACATCTAATTTAATTTTCCATCATAAAATAAGACAATCGAGTAGGCTGACTCCTACTCGATTCGTATACTTTGTACACTATCTCGCTTAACAGCTCGATGATGTACATTCGCCAAGTACAGATTCTTGTGCAAGCACAAATCTGTACTTGGCTCATCGTATACACAAAATCCCTGGGATGCTACCTGCCTCTTTGCAAATAGCATCCCAGGGACACATTCTTCCACTTAACTTGTGTACCATTTAGGTAATAACTCTGCTTTTCGCAGAAAATACCCTACTCTTTTTTCACTTTTTCGCGCTCTTCTATGTATTCCTGATAAAGATCCAGTGTCATCTGCGCTTCTTCCAGCGTCTTTCCTTTGAACTTGGATACTTTTTCGTTCTCATACCACTTTTCTTCGATACATTTTCTGAGCCATCCGACCAGATTATTGATGTATGCCTGCTCCTGTGACAGCTTAAAAGCTTTCCGGATCACATCCGGCTGGTTATCGGATACCTGAAGCAGCACCTTAATCTCCTGAATCGTGATCGGTTCATTTCCAAAAATATCAGCAACTTCTAAAATCAGTTTTTCATTAACCGGAGTTTTCTTTGCAGCCAGTACATTTGGCGCAATCTCTTCGCCCTCTTCTTCTCCGGATGGCATACGCTGAAGATCTGAATGATGGATACACTTCGGATTCTTCTTCACAAAGAAACGGATTCCTGTAACCTTTCCGCCCTTCCCGCTCTTAACCGGCTCATAATCAAAGCAGATCTCGGAATACTCGGATTCTTCCAGCTCTTTTTTCGCAACTTCAAGTACTTTTCTACGGAAATTACGCCAATCTTCAAACGGTGCATCCTTAATCTCTGCAAGCGCTTCTTCAAAACGTCCCTGCTCAACAAGACGTTTTACTGCTTTAGATGCATTTGCATCCACTACATTCAGTGTAAATTTAAGCTCTGCGATCGTGTATGGATTCTTCGGCGGTCTCGGTACGATCAGCTGGTCACACTGTTCCCTGTCAAAACGATAATACTGGGTTCTCAGGATTTCGTAAACACGGGTTGTGAACAGGGATTTAAAAGAGCACAATACATCAAGACTCATACGGGTATAGTCTTTTTTCAGGTTATAGATATGAGGTTTCATCTCTTTAGTAAATCTGGTTGTAAACACGCCATCTCTATATTCACATTTATTCACTACATTGAACATGATGAAGTTCTCTTTTTCGTCGTCCTCGATACTTACTACATGTCCCAATGTTTCTTTTGATACTTCTTTCAGACGAGAATAGATGGAGTTTCCTGTTATATGAAGATAATTCTTAACATCCTTGGTGGAAACCTTTGCGATCAGCTCACCGTCTTCTACATATGCTTTTGCGATTGCAATATTAAGAAGCTTTCTTTCAAATAATGATGTACTGGATTTACTTTCGATCAGCACATTGGACCGGGAGACCGTATCATGATCCAGCAGTTGTTTCTCTTTTGGTTTTTTCTGTGTTTCCTTCATCGCTCATACCCCTTAATTGTTTTCTTCTGTATTATTGTGTACTTTTGAGGTGTATTAAAATCCCCTCTACACCCCATATAATCCCTTATTGTGTACCATTCGGGGTAACCAACCCCTTTATATTGGGGATTTGTGTACCAAAAAGGAACACCCTCCCCTAAAAAGTACCCCATAAAATGGGGTTTCTGTCTTTTTTTACGTTTTGTGTACGTTTAAGGTGTGTATTGTTCTTTTCGTGTACCATTAAGGTACCTTTTTTGATAAAAATTGTGTACCAAAACGGTACGTCTAGGTTGATTATATACAAGAACCCCCCTCTTGTAAAGCCTTTTTTTAAATTTTTTCGACACTTGTGTACAGAAAAGGTAAAATCGCCAACCCTTCAAGTACACTGCGTAACCCCGCAAAGTAAACAACAACCCCCATATATGTACACCTCTTTGCCCTCTGAAGTAAACAACCTCCCCCGTTTCCGTACACAAAATATACCCCGAAATGCGTCAACCACGGGCTTTTTCAGCCCTCTTAATATAAACAAAGGAATTTTAATAAGCTGTTGTTATCTTTAATATATATATACATGCAAATTTTCACCCCAAAAGGTACACATCTGGCGATTTCGTGTACTAAAAAGGGGAAAATTAAAATTATCAGGTAGCTTCGCCAATAAAAATATAAACAATCATAGACAATTTCCCAGTAATTCAGTATAATTCCTCTGTGGATATTCTGAAAAAAAGTTATCCACAAGCTTGTCGAAAAATGTGGATAAGTATCATTTCGGCAAGTTATCCACAATTTAATAGAATGAGAGGATTTTTTATGCAACGAGAAAAATTTTCTTCAAGACTCGGATTCATCCTTATTTCTGCAGGATGTGCGATCGGTCTTGGTAATGTCTGGCGTTTTCCTTATATTGTAGGAAAATATGGTGGAGCAGCATTTGTTCTTATTTACCTTGCATTTTTACTGATTCTTGGACTTCCGATCATGGTAATGGAATTTTCTGTCGGAAGAGCCAGTAAAGTAAGTGCGGCGCTTTCCTTTGACCGGCTGGAGCCAAAAGGAACGAAATGGCATTGGTATAAGTATGGAGCTATGGCCGGAAACTATCTGCTGATGATGTTCTACACAACAATTGCAGGCTGGATGGTCCAGTATTTCATCAAGATGATGACTGGTGAATTTGAGGGAAAGGATACTGCCGCTGTTGCAGGTGTGTTTTCCGATATGCTTGCAAAACCCGGAACAATGACTTTCTTTATGATCATTGTTGTTGTTGGATGTTTTGCAATTTGTGGAATGGGGCTTCAAAATGGAGTGGAAAAGATCACAAAGGTTATGATGCTGCTTCTGCTTGCACTGATGTTGATCCTTGCAGTACGTTCTGTAACGCTTGATGGGGCTTCTGAGGGGCTTCACTTCTATCTGGCACCGGATTTCCACAAAGTCGTGGAATATGGCTTATTTGACACGATTTTTGCCGCTATGGGACAGGCTTTCTTCACATTAAGCCTTGGAATCGGCGCAATTGCTATTTTCGGAAGCTATATCGACAAATCCCGCAGTCTTACAGGAGAAGCAGTCCTGGTAACACTTCTGGATACCTTTGTTGCTTTGATCGCGGGTCTGATCATTTTCCCGTCATGCTTCGCATATGGGGTGGATCCGGGAGAAGGTCCGAGTCTGATCTTTATCACACTTCCGAATGTATTTAATTCCATGGCAGGCGGAAGAATCTGGGGAGCCTTATTTTTCTTATTTATGATTTTTGCTGCGGTATCGACCGTAATCGCCGTTTTTGAGAACATTTTATCCTTTGCCATTGATTTGACCGGATGCAGACGGAAAAAGGCTGTAATCGTCAATATCGTGGTTGTGGCGGTACTTTCCATGCCTTGTGTTCTCGGATTTAATGTATGGAGTGGATTTATGCCGTTCGGAAAAGGTTCCGGAGTACTGGATCTGGAGGATTTCCTGGTAAGTAACAACCTGCTTCCAATTGGAAGTCTGATCTATCTTCTGTTCTGTACAAGCCGTTATGGATGGGGATGGAAGAACTTCCTGAAAGAAGCGGATACCGGAGAAGGATTGAAATTCCCGAAATGGGCGAAATTTTATGTAAGCTATATCCTGCCGCTGATTGTATTATTTATCTTTGTACAGGGATATATCAGTAAATTTATGTAGGATAAGAAAAAAACCACCCTAAAAGGTACACAAAAAAGATCATGTGTTCGAATTTCGGACGGTACACATGATCTTTTTTATATGTGCTTTGGCACATTCTTTTTCAGCAAAAAAATCTATTTAAAAAAATTTTAAAATTTATGAAAAAAAAGCTTGCATTTTTTATAGCTGTCTTATATAATAAATCTTGCGTTACGGAAAACCGAATAATGTATGCGCTTTTAGCTCAGTTGGTAGAGCAGTAGACTCTTAATCTATTTGTCCAGGGTTCGAATCCCTGAAGGCGCAGTATCAGCACTGTTTTTGATGAATTAGCATCGGGGACGGTGCTCTTTTTTTGGATCTGTTTCTACAGATGGAGACATATGTAAAAGTAATCGTTTATTTCATTTGTGGAAAGTTACTGGATCTGTGGAAAAATAAAGGAAAATCTATTTCGTGTACTAAAAAGGGGACTATTTTAGTCCCCTTCTACTACATCTTGCATAAAATATTGATTGCATCCTTGTTCAGGAGGCATTTTTCATGTTCATTCAGATAGGCTTCAGAAATTGCATCTTTTTCGACCATGCCACCGAATTCACCGGCGGATACGATGCGCTGAGCCTTTTTATTGCCGTCTTCTGTATTCGGGAAGTCTACCATCAGGTAGTAGACACCGTCATCTTTATACAGACGGCTTTCTGATGCCTGGCCGTATCCAAGGATCTTGCAGAAGTCGATTGCATTATCCAGACTTGGAAAGAGAATCTGCCAGCGAACGGTCTCTTTTTCACTGCTGTCAGGCTCGATCAGCATACCGGAAGCTTCAGAACCATCTTTTTGGATGGATTCCAGAGAATTCTCAGCCTGGCAGGAGATCGACAGCATCAGGCTCCGGTCAGGAAGAAATGCACCGTAAAATCCCTGGATTCCATTGTCTGTGTTAAGCCCAAGAACTTCTTTCCCTTTCTTGAGAAGAAGATTCAAAAATTCTTCGGTACGCTCCCTGTCCTGTGTCAGATCTTCCAGTGAGTAGCCAAGTGCGGCAATCTCTGCTTCTGTGATAAGGCAGTTCATTCTGGTGTCGGATACTTTCCAAAAAGTCATATGCTCACCCCCTGATTTGTAAAATCTATTGCTTTTGTAATCTTATTTGTTCTATAAGTTATATAACAAAACGGGTATATTGTCAATATATTTTCTATATTTTATGATTTTTTCAGAAATATTATTTGTTTTTCATTCGTTTGATTACTTTCAGTCGGGTAAATTCTTCCCGTTCCTTCTCTTCCAGTGCATTTGTAATCGTATATACGAGATTGTCATACATCGGAATCGTAATATTTTTCAGGGCATTTGCCCTTTTCTGTGTCTTTTTGATACTTGAAGCCAGCCGGTACGCTGCATTTTCTACCTCAGAAAGCTTGAGTGTCAGCTCCTTTACACGGCAGAATGCATCACGGGCGATATCGATGGATTCTCTGGAAGTACTGAATGCATAGGTTGGTCTGGTATTTTCTTTTTCGTACTTCACTTTCGGGATTTCTGTTCCCATAATGCTTCGCGTCTGGATGCGGATAGAATCCTCGATCGGAACTGTATAGGCAAGTTCTTCTACTGTACTGATCCCGTGCTCGATATTCGCCCTCTGAAGGCACTGATAGGCATAGGTGAAGGTTTTATCGATTTCTTCCTGAATATCCTTTGCTTCGTCGATTAAGCCCATCAGCTCGCGGATCAGAATGTTCCGCTTCTTGTCCATCAGCTCATATCCCTGTCTGGCAAGTGTCAGTGAATTTTTCGCAAGTATCAGATTTCCCTTGGTGGGAAATGAACGTGGATCCATAGACTTCCCTCCTTAGCCTTTGTAGTATACGTCAAGAATCTTGGTATCGACACGGTCAAGTTCTTCTTTTGGAAGGATTCTAAGCAGTTCCCAGCCAAGATCCAGGGTTTCCTCGATGGTACGGTTTTCATTCGGTCCCTGGCCGATATAACGCTCCTCGAATGCCTTTCCGAATTCCAGGTATTTCTTGTCAATCGGAGAAAGCTCGTCTTCTCCGATAACGGAAGCAAGATTCCGAGCCTCTCCTACTTTAGCATATGCAGAGAAAAGCTGGTTTGCCAGATCCTGGTGGTCTTCCCGGGTATATCCTTTTCCGATACCGTCTTTCATCAGACGGGACAGGGACGGAAGAACGCTGATCGGCGGGTAGATTGCCTGTCCGTGAAGATTCCGGTCAAGTACGATCTGTCCTTCGGTGATATAACCGGTCAGGTCAGGGATCGGGTGGGTAATGTCATCATTTGGCATGGTCAGGATCGGGAGCTGTGTGACAGAACCATTTACTCCTTCTACGATTCCTGCACGTTCATATAAGGTGGCAAGTTCACTGTACAGATATCCCGGATATCCTTTACGGCTTGGGATTTCTCCTTTGGAAGAAGAAACCTCACGCATGGCTTCGGCAAAGGAAGTCATATCGGTAAGAATGACCAGAATGTGCATATTTTTTTCAAATGCAAGGTATTCAGCGGCGGTCAGCGCAACCTTCGGGGTGATCAGACGCTCGACGACAGGATCGTTGGCAAGGTTCAGGAACATTGCCACATGGTTTGCAACACCGCTCTCCTCAAAGGTTCTGCGGAAGAAATCAGCTACGTCATGCTTGACACCCATTGCGGCGAATACGATGGCGAAATCCTCATTCGTGCTGCCGCCCAGAGAAGCCTGCTTTACGATCTGTGCGGCAAGCTGGTCGTGCGGAAGACCGTTGCCGGAAAAGATCGGCAGCTTCTGTCCACGGATCAGTGTGGTCAGTCCGTCAATCGCAGAAATTCCGGTGCGGATATAGTTACGAGGGTATTCACGTCTGACCGGATTTAACGGAAGTCCGTTGACATCGCGCACCTCTTCAACCGTGATCGGTCCAAGGTCGTCGATCGGTTCGCCGATTCCGTTAAAGGTTCTTCCAAGCATTTCTTCGGACAGACCGATTTCCATCGGATGTCCGGTAAGTCTGGTGTGGGTATTGTTAAGAGACATATTTTCCGTGCCTTCAAATACCTGGATGATTGCTTTGTCCTTGTAGACCTCCACAATACGTCCCATTTTGTGTTCTTTGCCGTTTACGACAAAATCTACGATTTCATCATAAAAAGCATCCTGAACGCCTTCCAGCGCGATCAGAGGGCCGTTAATGCTGCTGAGGCCTAAATATTCAATTGCCATTTTATTTTCCCTCCTTACGCGTTCTTTTCCATGATGTGGTCATGGAAAGCATCAATGTCTGCCAGATACTGGTCAAGAAGCTGAAGATTGTCATTTGGAACATCGTATTTGATCGCAATGACACGTTCAAAAATATTTTCCTCCTTGAGGACAGACATTGGCATATTCATGGCTACCAGTTCGCGGCAGCGTTTGTATAAATATAAAATGATTTCCATCATTTTGTACTGCTTCTGCAGAGAGACACAGGTATCATCCTTGTGGAATGCATTCTGCTGCAAAAATCCGAGACGGATGACTCTTGCGATTTCCAGAACCAGTTTCTGATCGTCCGGAAGTACATCACTTCCGATCAGCTTTACGATTTCCATCAGGCTGCTCTCCTGGTTCAGAAGTGCCATGATGCGGTTGCGGTAGTCAACGAATTTGGGTGATACATTGTCGTGGTACCAGGCGGCGAGATCGGTCAGATACTCGCTGTAGCTGGTCAGCCAGTGGATCGCCGGAAAATGTCTTGCGTAGGCAAGGCTCTTGTCCAGGCCCCAGAAGCAGCGGACGAAACGTTTTGTGTTCTGTGTGACCGGCTCGGAAAAATCGCCTCCCTGAGGCGATACGGCGCCGATAATGGTCACGGATCCGTCACTGCCATTTAAGTTATGCATCATGCCTGCGCGCTCGTAGAAAGCAGACAGACGGCTGGCAAGGTAAGCCGGGAAACCTTCTTCTGCCGGCATCTCTTCCAGACGGCCGGAAAGCTCACGTAAGGCTTCCGCCCAGCGGGAAGTAGAGTCTGCCATGATCGCTACGTCATAGCCCATGTCACGGTAATATTCAGCCAGGGTAAGCCCGGTATAAATACTTGCTTCACGGGCAGCTACCGGCATGTTGGAGGTATTGGCAATCAGAGTGGTTCTGTCCATCAGCGGATTGCCGCTCTTTGGGTCCACAAGCTCTGAAAACTCTTCCAGCACCTGTGTCATTTCATTTCCACGCTCGCCGCAGCCAATATAGATGATAATATCGGCATCAGACCATTTGGCGATCTGGTGCTGGGTCATGGTTTTTCCGGTACCGAATCCGCCTGGGATTGCGGCAGTTCCACCCTTTGCGATCGGGAACATGGTATCCAGGATCCGCTGTCCGGTGATCAGAGGGACACTTGCCGGGAAACGGTAGCTTGTCGGGCGCGCCTTACGGATCGGCCAGTGCTGTATCATGTTGAGCTGTTTTTCTGTTCCGTCGGAAAGCCGCAGAGTGACAAGTGTATCTTCAATCCGGTATTCTCCGTCCGACGCGCAGCAGATTACTTCACCTTCCACATCCGGCGGAACCATACATTTGTGTACGATCGCACTGGTCTCCGGAACCTCCGCTATAATATCTCCGCCATGAAGGTAATCTCCTTTGGCCACGGTGATGTGGGTATCCCATAATTTGTCGCGGTCAAGCGAATCAACGCTGACGCCGCGGGTGATAAATGCACCGTCGCCCACATTTGCGATCTGCTCAAGCGGGCGTTCGATTCCGTCAAAAATATTGTTCAGGATTCCAGGTGCCAGAGTTACAGATACCGGACTTCCGGAAGCCTCTACGATTTCTCCCGGTTTCAGCCCGGAAGTCTCTTCATAGACCTGAACAGTCGTGATGTCTTTGTCCAGGGAAATGACTTCGCCAACCAGCTTTTCCTTTCCCACATAGACCATTTCCGACATCATGAATCCGGTGTCACCCTTCAGATAGATGACCGGACCGTTTATTCCATAAATAGTTGCTGTCTTATTCAATTCCTGCACCTCCTGCTGCAAAACTGAACTGATGATATTCGTAATCGACTGCAGCCTGGAAGCTGTGATCGATCAGAATATTACGGCCTCGGATTACAGCACGCATACCGCCCATAAAATCATATTCACTGATGGTGATCGTCATGCCGGTACGTTTTTCCAGTTCTGTCTGTTTCTCCTTATCAGAAGGAGAAATATAAATGGTCATCTCCTCGCCATCTGCAAAGCGTGCGGCTTCGCGGATTTTGCTGCAGAGATAGTCCAGATATTCGTCTGTTTTTGTAAAGTCAGAAAGAAGCTCCTTTACTTCATCAAACAGCCTGACTTTTAATTCATTCTGTGTTTGGCCAAGAGCACGTTTCAGTTCGGTTTCGGCTTTTGCCGCAGCTTGATTTACCTGCCTTCTGGCTCTTAAGGTCTCGGATTTGATACGGACCTCAGACTGTGCGGTCGCTTCTTTTTTATGCTTTTCAAATAAAGATTCAAGCGCTTTTTTGTGATTGTCAATGATCGCATTTCCTTCAGAACGGGCTTCAGTCATGACCGTTTCCTGTAAATGCGCTATTTTCTCTTCAAGCGTCATTGTCTCACCTTCTATGCCTTTCTAGTTAAAGTTTCAGTCCAATCGCTTCATTGACGTATGAGGTAATGAAATCCTTTTTACGTCCTGTTCCGTGTCTGTCCGGAATTTCGATCAGAAGAGGCATCTTTCTTTTTAACTTGATCTCATCGATGAGATCCGGAAATTCTCTTCCAAAGCGTTCCGTCAGAAGAATGATACCGATCGACTTGTCGTTCATGGCAGTTTCCAGCGCATCACGCAGCTCCTGCTTTTCATGAACTACGACACCGTCCACGCCGGCAAGCCGCATTCCGGTATAAGTATCCACGTTGTCACTGATCAGATACATTTTCATGATTACAGTCTGCTGATGATCATGAAGGAGATGATAAGACCGTACAGGCATACACCTTCTGCAAGACCTACGAAGATAAGGGATTTACCAAGGACGCTGGAATCCTCGCTGATAGCTCCAAGAGCTGCGCTTGCTGCACTTGCTACGGCAATACCGCCACCGATGCAGGAAAGACCGGTAACAAGAGCTGCTGCAATGTAACCAAGACCGGTTGCAAGGCCTGCGCCTGAGGCAGCGGCGTCTGCCGCATGTACCGGTACACTTCCAAAGAGCATGATCCCTGCTACAAGGAAGGTTCCAAAGTAAGAAAGAACATTGAAGGCAAGTGCACATTTATAACGTCCTTTATTTTTTTCTCCGAGCAGGTAATATCCGAATGGAATGAAAATGCTTAAAACCAGTGCGGCAATGAGAATAAGTTTAGTTGCTAAAGTCATGATAATTTCCTCCTAAAATGAAAAACTAATTTTTTGCAGTACCTGTATAAGGTTTAAATTCGCGGCCGCTGCCTTTGTAGAAACGGCTGAACATCTCGTAATAGACAAGTCTCAGGACCTGGATTCCAACGATCAGTCCTTCGAATCCACATACAAACAGGTTGCCGAGTACGATCACTACCCAGTTAATATGCCCGCTTTCGGCACCGGCAAGCATCAGTACAACCTCCATGATGGAAGCGTGGCTGACTGCGAATGCACCGATACGGATAAAGGAAAGCGTATTTGAAAAATAGCTGAGCAGGGTTTCAAATAATTCAAAGAATGCCTGGGTGACAAACATTGCTTTGCTTTGTTCCATTTTTTCGGTTTTCTTTTTGATCTTGTTCGTCAGCGGCTCTTTCAGTGCGATCAGAAGAAGCGGTACTCCGAACATCACTGCAAGAACGATTCCACCCGGCAGAGAGTGACCTGTCATGAAAAGAACGATGCAGGTAACTGCTGCCCCGTAGAATATCAGCCCTGCCACGCCGTTTGCATCAAACCAGGTTGCTTCGGTATCTTTGGCACGGATGCCGTTGATAATATGGAAGATCATAGAAATCAGGATGATTCCCATACCAAAAGCAATCGATACGATAAATACGGTATTCAGTTTTCCGATAAACGGTAAGGTGGTCATATGATTGATCGGTCGGATCCATTTGGCTTCTATAATGTCTTCAAATCCAAACACACTTCCAAACATAAATCCAAAGAAGGTGGAGAAGATTCCGGCAAGTGATACGATTCCGGCAAGGTTCATTTTCTTTGTGAAATACAGGATCGCACCGCCGATAAAGAGCAGCAGCCCCTGACCGACATCCCCGAACATGGCGCCGAAGATAAAGCTGTACATGATACCTACAAAAATGGTCGGATCCATCTCACCGCTCTTGGGAAGTCCGTACATCTTGATGAACATTTCAAATGGTTTGAAAAGCTTTGGATTCTCAAGCTTGGTAGGAGGTTCTCCAAAATACTGTTCCCGGTCCTCTTCTACTACGATATAAACCTTGTCATCTCCCTGTGCCTCTTTGATAAATGCATTTGCATCTTCTTCGGACATCCAGCCGCAGAGGATGTAGTATTCTTCCTGTTCGTCTGTCTCGGTTCGTGCTGCAAATTTCCGGATATCAAAGTTATCGGAAAAACGTTCCAGCTGAATTCTTGCACCGAGTAGTCTGGAAGCGTTCTTGCGGAACATCTCCTGACGTTTATCCTTCACTGCCTGGATTTCATCGGTCAGATTCTGGACTTCTTTATCCAGGCTCCGGTAAGCTTCCAGCGGGGTTCCGCCAAAGTCTTCCAGCAGATCGACTTTTTCAAAGTGGAGAGACCGCATGATCGAATCGACCTTTCCTGCATCAGCATCCGATACAAAATAAACGCCATAGACATAAGAGGCATCTCTGGAGCCTTCCAGAAATAATGCATCAATGTCTTCAAGAAGCGCTTTTTCCAGCCGGTGATAATAATCCACATTGATTTTTCCAAATTTTGTGCGGATGTATTTGTACTGCATGATCTCATGCAGGTCAAAATCCAGAGAAGTAAAAGGTTCCAGGACTTTCATACGTGCCTGGATATTCTCTCTCTTTTTTTTCAGTTCTTCTTTTTGCTGCTGCAGATCCATGTAGTCATGATTGATAGAACGAATCATCTCAAGGATCTCGTCTTCGCTCTGATCAAAGGATGGCTCTGCTGGCATGTCTTTCATATATCCCAGAAACTGTGTCACTTTTGCGAGTGGATCACGGTAAGGGTTCATTTCCAGAAATGGCATCAGATTATCTACTGTCTTGAGCTCCGTAAGTGCATTTTCAAGCTGCATCTCATATTTGGAAAGATACCGGTTTGTCATGCGGTCGATGTCGGCGCGTGGTCCGGTAATGCTCAGGAACTTCATCTTAACAATCATTTCGCTGTTCCTCCTATATAAGTTAATGTCTCACGTGCAGGAAGTCCGTAGCGAACACATTCGAGCACAGTTGTAAGCTTATCAAGCTCCTCCTCTTTCAGAAAAAGATAGGTATTCACGGTTGCGATGGAATAAGGGTTACTTCTTCTGTCTGCCAGGTAGAGACGGTACAGGCAGTCTTTGTAAATCGTCTCGATGGACGCTGGTGTCTGAGTATCGGTGTGACGCAGATAAGGCGTTCTGGTAACCAGCTTTAAAAATTCATCGACAGACGGTGCTTCTACAAGATCCTTCAGCTGATCTACATGAATCCGGTAGTGTATCGGGATCAGCAGTGTGGAAATATCCGGCGGAAGCATGTTGTAATATTTTTTTGCACGGTAGATCCACTGCAGGTTCAGCAGGTCGATCTTTGCTCCGGCATCTCTGGTGAAAATTTCCAGTTCCTTATGCTTCAGAATCTTTTTGCGTTTCTTCCACATGGTTGTAAAATAGTACAGATTCAGTGCCAGATCGTAATCAAAAAGGGTAGGGTTCTCCGCATTTTCCAGACGTTTTAACGGCGCATAGTATTCTGTGCCCTTTAAATTTTCCACCAGCTCACCGATATTCCCCGAAGTGATCAGTTTATCGATGGAGAGATCCGAATATTTGTCGAAGAATATTTTCTTATGATCCAGATCAAAAGGCTTCTGATAGTGGTTGAATACAATACGCAGACAATAGTTGATCAGATTCATCTCGTAGCGCTTCAGATAAAGCTCCAGGAATTTTTTCTGATCCATTCCGGAAAAACGGTACAGGCGTGTATAATCACTGTAAAGTGACTGCACAAGAAGCTTCTCAATCTCACCGCGGTGAAGACGGTTTTCGTCCATATCTGCAAGGACATTCCGATATCCGGGATGTTCTTTGAGATAAGCAGCAACTTCGGTTACTGTATGAAATGCGGCGATATTCTGGAAATCTTCATCAGTGAGCAGTTTCGCCTGCATGGCGCGTACTTTTGTTACGATGCCACTGTATGCAAGTAAATTTCCCATATGCTATCCCTCTATGATACGTCTGACAATTTTCTCGGCATATGCCGTATGCTTCTCTTCAAAATCTTTTTTAAGTTCTTCGATCGCTGTCTGGTTCTTACGGTTCTGCCTTGCAAGAATCTCATCCATCTGACGGTTTAATCCTTTGTGGATATCGTTCAGCTCCTTTTGGGTGTGATCTTCAAGTTGTTTGTCGAACTGATTGCGTTCATTTTGAATGCGTTCTTCCAGTTCTGATTTTTCCAGTTCCGCGTGTTCCACAACAGCTTCGGCTGCGTGTTCGATTTCGGAGAGCTTTTTAACAATATGATCCATTGTCCGACTCCTTTCTTAGAAATTATTTATACATTTTTAATAATGCATACATATTCTACTACTTTAAATTAGAAAAATCTACTAAATAATAAGAGAATATCATAAGAATATTTTATACAAAACTTATAAAATATATTTTTGGGTTTTCAAATATTTCAGAATAGTATAAAATAAATAAGGTTATACATATTTTCACTAAAGGAAGAGAAAGATATATGAGGTTAAGAAATGTACCGGGAGCAGATGCTTATCTGACAGCTCATCCCCTTGTAATTAAAAATGAGACCAGATATCGCGGCACCTGGAAAGAGACTTTTCAGAATCCGGAGAATCCGATCCATATTGAGATCGGGATGGGAAAAGGACAGTTTCTTCTGACACTTGCAAAGGAGAATCCATCCATCAACTATATCGGTATCGAACGTTATTCAAGCGTACTGCTTCGGGCGCTGGAACGCTTTGACAATGACGAGGAATACAAGGATGTCAACAATATTCGTTTTATCTGTATGGATGCGACAAATCTGCCGGAGGTTTTTGCTGTCGGAGAGATTGACAAGATTTATCTGAATTTTTCAGATCCGTGGCCGAAAGCACGTCATGCAAAGCGCAGACTTACTTCCAAGCAGTTTTTTGAGCGGTATGACAAGATCCTTGCCTTTGACGGAGTCGTTGAATTTAAGACAGACAACAGAGAGCTGTTTGACTTTTCACTGGAGCAGGTGGAGTTGGCAGGCTGGGTACTTCTGGCGAAGACCTATGATCTTCACAATGATCCGACACTCAGCAGAGGGAATGTTATGACTGAGTACGAGGAGAAATTTTCCGGGCAGGGACATCCGATCCATAAACTGATCGCAATGCGCCAGTAAGACAATTGAATAAAATGCAACAGGCAGATCATAAAGGCGCTGAGTGCGTAAGATGATTCCTGGCAATATAAGAGACAGCAGATACGGAGCAATCCGCACATCGGCTGTCTTTTTGCATATATTGTAGAAAGAGGAAGTCAGGAAGGAACAGATATGCGGAAAAAGCATCATTTTCAGAATTGTATGCGGGGGTTTTGCTATAAGAATCCAAGATTTAATAAAAAGCTGATCTGTTTCAGAAATTCTTTTCAGGAAGTCTATAAAATCTTAAACCCGAAATGTGGATGCCACTAATCCAGTCCTTTTTACATAGCCTGAGATGGCAGAAATGAGGAAAGTGTATGGGTATCGCATTGATCACGAAGGATTATGAAAATACAGTCGGAAAGCAGAGGATGCCGGTAATTGTGGAGTTTTACGCATCATGGTGTCCAAAGTGCGGAATGATGTATCCTGTTGTGGAAAGGATTGCCAGCCGGTATCAGGGAAAATGGATTTTTTATAAGATTGATATTGATATATCGAAAGAGATTGCAGAGTATATAGGCATTGAGATCGTACCGACGTTTGTGGTGTACAGAGATGGAAAAATCTGTGGATATACAACCGGAGTTCTTCCAGAAGAAACTCTGGAAGAACGAATCCGGGAAATGTTAAGAAAATAATTGGTGGAATCAATTATTCGTATGATGAATATTTTGCGCAGATTGCATTGACTTGCTATGTTAAAATTCGAATACAGCAACACCGTATGGCGGAAGATCGTAACCAAATGAATATGGTCTTCCATCACATTCCTGTTTCTTTGCTTTATATACTGCCGGGCGGGCTTTTCCGCTTCCGCCATACTGCAATTCATCACTGTTCAGTACCAGGCGGTACTGTTTGCCGCGCGGTACACCGACACGGTACTCCGGTCGTTCGATCGGTGTGAAGTTACATACGAATAAAAGGTTCTTTTTTGCGCCCTTTGAATGACGGATGAAGCTGTAAATACTTCGTGAGCTGTCATCTGCATTGACCCATTCAAAGCCTTCCATGCAGGTATCCTGTTCATACATGGCTTTGTTGTGTGTGTAAAGATGCAGCAGGTCACGGTAGAAATTCTGGAGTGCCTGATGCTCCGGCTCTGCAAGGAGATACCAGTCAAGCTCACGCGCCTCGCTCCACTCGCGGAGCTGTCCGAAATCCTGTCCCATGAAGAGAAGTTTCTTTCCAGGATGTCCCATCATGAAAGCATAACCGACCTTCAGGTTGGCGAATTTCTCAAATCCAAGACCAGGCATCTTATTGAGCATAGAGCATTTTAGATGTACCACTTCATCATGTGATAATACAAGAATATAATTCTCGCTGTATGCATAGGTTAAGGCAAATGTCATACCGTAGTGGTCGCCTTTGCGGAAATATGGATCCAGCTTCATGTATTCGGTAAAGTCATGCATCCATCCCATGTTCCACTTCAGGCTGAATCCAAGACCATCATCTTCCGGTTTTCCTGTTACTTTTGGCCATGCAGTGGATTCTTCTGCGATCATCAGTGCGCCAGGGTTACGTCCGGTAGTAACGGAATTCAGATGCTTGAAAAATTCGATTGCTTCCAGATTCTCATTGCTGCCGTATTTGTTGGCGATCCACTGACCGTCTTCTTTACCGTAATCAAGATACAGCATGGAAGCAACAGCATCTACGCGGAGACCATCGATGTGATAATGTTCGATCCAGAACAGTGCGTTGGCGATCAGGAAGTTCTTAACTTCTGATTTACCATAATCGAAGATCTTGGTTCCCCAGTCCGGATGTTCCCCCTTCTTAGGATCTGCATATTCAAAGGTAGCTGTGCCGTCAAAGTCAGCGAGTCCGTGTGCATCGCGTGGAAAATGTGCCGGTACCCAGTCAAGGATTACGCCAATCTTATTCTTATGGAAGTAATTGATCATATATGCGAAATCTTCCGGCGTACCATAACGGGAGGTCGGAGCATAATATCCGGTCACCTGATATCCCCAGGAGCCGTCAAATGGGTATTCTGAAATTCCCATCAGTTCGATATGAGTATACCCCATCTTTTTTATGTAGTCTGTAGCTGCATGCGCAAATTCACGGTAGCTGTAGAACCCATCATCTTCACGTCCCGGATGGCGCATCCAGGAACCGATATGTGCTTCATAAATGGAAATCGGTGAGGAATGGAAATCCCATTCTGCCCGGTGCTTCATCCAGACACTGTCACTCCATTTTAAATGGGAGATATCAGCAATCCTTGAGGCAGTTCCCGGTCTCAACTCTGCACTGTTCGCAAATGGATCAGCTTTGTAAAGCTTATCTCCGGTCTGTGTCTCGATACAGTACTTGTAAAGCTGTCCGAGCTGTGCTTCCGGAACAAATGCGGTATAGATTCCAAGTGGTTCCTGACGCTTCATAACGTTTGCATCTTCACTCCAGCCGTTGAATTCACCGACTACGGCAACTGATCTGGCGTGTGGAGCCCATACTGCGAAATATACGCCGGTTTTTTTTCCATCTTTTACAAAATGTGCACCCATTTTTTTATAGATTTCATAATGGGTTCCCTGTCCGAATAAATATTGATCTAATTCGCCGATTCTATAATCAGCGGGTTTATCTTTTGTTACAGTTTTTACAGACTTTTTAGCTGTAGACTTTTTAGCAGCAGTTTTAGCAGCTGCCGGTTTTTTTACAGTAGATTTTTTTACGGCCGTCTTGCGGGTCGTGTTGGTCTGTTGTGCTGTTGTTTTTTTTACTGCCATCCCATTCACCTTCTATCAAAGATATTTAGGAATATTATACTAGAAATAGCGATAAAAAGAAAGAGTTTTGGACAACTTATACACTTCTTATGTAAGATGTCTAAAACTCTTTGTTTATAGTTATCGGTTTGGTCTGCATATACAAAAGAACGCGCCGGAAGCGCGTTCTTTGTAGAAATCTTATGATTTAAAATCATCTTCTTTCAGGATGATGTGGTCTGAATTATCAGTGTTTCTTCCAAATACCCGTTTCACAAGATGTTTTACATTTGCTTTCTGGGAATGTGAAATTGCTTCATCCATGATCTCTTTTACTTCTGCAACAGTAACCGCATGATCTTCTCTCTGCATCATATCGATCCGGCTGTATAATGCAAGGATTCCCATTTCATCGATACGGTATCCGTTTTCCTTAGCATAGGTCTGACCGAATGTAACCAGTTCATCATTGATGAATACCGGAAGCTCCAGTCTGGAAGTAAATTTACGTTTGAATTCGCGATGGGATGCAAACATTCTTTCCAGCGGTTTCTTCTGGTCTTCCAGAAGGAAGAGAAGTTCACCGGTCTGTTCATCCATCATATCATTCAGTTCACGGATGGTTCTGTCATTCATCTTGGAAGCTTTTTCGATGATCAGTGCGCCACCGTTCAGCTTATCGATGATACTTCCGATGTCCTTTTTGTTCAGAGAATCACCGGTTACGATTGCAACTTTACCCTGTTTGAGTCTGCGCTGTTTCTGGATTGCTTTTACAATATCAACTGCGAGGACTGTTTTTCCGCTTCCCTTGCGGCCAAGGATCAGGATGTTGCCTGTGCGGGAAGTTCCATAACGGTTACGGCAACGTTTGTCGTTATCAAGGATTTCAACAAGCTGTTCGCTAACACCACGGATCGGTACGAAGTAAGAGAACAGCTGCTTCTGCTCTTCAGTAAGTCCAAGCTTCAGTCCGATCTCACTTGTTGCACTCAGATCGTAACGACCCTGTACAACGAATCCGGTATCGAATTTACCCATGCGTTCGGTGATTTCATCTTCTGACGGTTCTTCGATTTCAAGAACTTCGTCAATATCAGGAGTTGGCGCTGATTTTGAAGTTTCTTTCTTTGGCTCAGGAGCCGGTTTCTCGTCAAATTCAAGATCAAGATAATCATCACTGCTATCTAATTCTTCTTCATCTTCAAAGGAATCAAGGTCTGCAAAATCACCATCATCTTCGTCAGAATCATGATCATCGATATCGAGAGCAGATTCTTTTTCAAAATCAAAATCCTCTTTATGATCTTCATCTAATTCATCATCAATCGGGTAGTCATCTTCGTCTTCATCCTCGTATTCTTCCTCATCGTCATACTCGGAATCATCCTCATCTTCGTATTCTTCGTCGTCATCATACTCGGAATCATCTTCATCCTCGTATTCCTCGTCGTCGTCATACTCGGAATCATCTTCATCTTCGTATTCCTCGTCGTCATCATACTCGGAATCATCTTCATCTTCGTATTCTTCGTCGTCGTCATACTCGGAATCATCTTCATCCTCGTATTCCTCGTCGTCGTCATACCCGGAATCATCTTCATCCTCGTATTCCTCGTCGTCGTCATACTCGGAATCGTCTTCATCCTCGTATTCCTCGTCGTCATCATACTCGGAATCATCCTCATCCTCGTATTCAGCTTCTTCATCGTAAACCGCATCCGATTCATCATCTTCTTCGGAGTCAACGATTTCTTCAAAATCATTTTCTTCCGGATCTTCTTCGTCAGTGTCTGAAGCTTCTTTGGATGAATCTTCCGGGCTTTCAGTCGCTTCATCTTCTTCATCATCAACGAAATCTTCAGCATCTTCATCGGTGATTTCAGGCTCTTCACCATTTTCAAGCTGTTCCATCAGTTTGCGGATATCATCAGAAAGGATTGGTTTTGTAGCTCCAAGAACTTCCTCTTCTTCTTTCTTCTTCTCGCGCAGGGCTTTTTCTTTCTCAGCTTCCTCCTGGCTCTTTTCAAGAATCTTTGCATTTTCACGCTGGGTTGCTTCCCAGTTGGCAAGAATTTCTTCAATCTTCATCTTACCGGTCATCTGTGAATCGTCTGAAGCAGATTCAGGAGCAACTGCACCACTTGCAACGGCAACACCGGCTTTCAGGGCATCTGAAAGGGAAGCACCGGAAATGGTTGTGGAAATATCGGAAGTGCTTCGAATCCGGGTTTTTGGCTGTGACTCAGCTTCTGGTTCGGAAGCATGTGTCCGGGCCATTGGCTCTGGAAGATCCGGAAGATCAATACTGTCGGTGACATGTACATCTTTGCGGACCTTGTCTGCAATTCGTGGATTCGGTTCCGGACGTCCTTTGGATTTTCGGAAGGAAGGTTTTCTCTTGGAAGAATCCTTACGGCCGATACCATCATTTCGATGATCGTATTTTTCCTGCTGAAGTGGAGTCAGCGGTTTGTATTTCATTTTAAGTTCCATTGCCTGGTATACATAAGTACCTTCGCTGAACCAGAGAATCAGATCATCACATTCATCAAGACATTCGGAAGTCATACCGGCTTCAGCGTATAATCTGGCAAGTTCATATGCCCATTTTTCAACGTATTCAGAATGCTTGAAATCTTCAAGAGCTTCAATCTGTTCTTTGACTGGCGCTTTCTGTGCTTTTAAGATCTTATACCGGAGAATGTACTGGTTTGGATCTTTCGGAGCAAGCTTGACAAATTCTTCGTAGCAATCAGCTGCTTCATCGAAATGTCCCAGCTTCAGAGAAATAATTCCCAGGCGGTATACAACCTTTCTGCTGGAAGGTGCTTTATCATACGCAATAAATAAGGTATCACGTGCTTTACCAAGTTCCCCCGCATTTTCATAGATTTCGCTTACGGTAGAGAGCATGGCGGTATTTTTTACTTTACGCCAGTCGATCGTATCTGCAATCGACATCGCTTTCTGGTAAGACTTCTGTTCGGCATACGCAAGCATCTGCTCTGTCTTTGCGCGATATTCATATTTATCCAACGTTTCTCACCTCATATGATTATTATTAATTATTTTACTTTTCCTCAGTAAGTCTGACTTTTGTACCAGAAACGGAAAACAAAAGTCTTATAATTTTACTTACTAAGTGTATCATAGAGCGTTGTCAATGTCAAAAATTACGGCTGATATTTTTCAGAAATGTTAAAAAAATATTACAAAAAATTCACAAATTGGGAGCTGGTAACAGAAAAAAAGGAGACAGCCATCTTTTAAATGGCTGTCTCGGAATATTCAATTGTAATTTTTATTTTATAATTTTTATTTTTATATCGGAGGAATTAAGTAATTCTTATTCCTGTAAGTTCTTTGAGCATTTCATATGATATTCAGATTTTATAAAATTTATAAAAATGAAATCATATGAATCGATTTTGATCAATTCTGATCTTTTGTTATTTTATATAATCAGGTAATTCAATTTTTGTATTTATCAGCTTTCTCGTCACTGTTAAATTTACTTATCAATGAATGTTTCTTTACACATTTTCTGATCTTGAATTACTGTGGTATTTACTTCAATATGTCAACAAATGCTGAATCTTTTTATATCTTATAATCGCTTCCGGTTTATCTACTACTCCGACCTTTTTTATCATTAACTTTTCTCTTACCGGATTATAATCTATGGTTAAGGCTCATCTCACAGGAATTTACATTTGCCATACCATTAACATATTGAGTTTTAGATGATGAAATATCCAACGGTCAAAGCCTCCTTCCTTTCGTTCTCGTTCCAAAATTTTATCCGGATATTTTTTTCTCTTATACTTTTTTCTGTTCAGAAGTCAGATATCAATTTTCTTTTATTATTATAAATTATCAATTTTAAAAATTGTTCTCTACACACTCCGCTTACAAAACGCTCATAACCAAAATGTATAGTTGCTTTTTTAAAACTTTCTAACCTTCAAATAACAATTATTCTTGTTACCCTTTTCTGATCTGGCTCTTCATCTTATACTCTTGGCGAGTATATATGAAACTATGTAACAGATTAAAAAAATATCTTTTTGAAATTCCCTTTCTCGTCAGGAACTTCTTTTCTTTTGGATTGACTTAATAATAACACCCAAATACTTATTTGTCAATATAATTTTGAAATAATTTTGGTAAAATTAGAAAGAATTGAAATTGTAATATATATATCAGAAAATTCAAACAATTATAAATACGATTAGAAATAGTTATAGCCATTTGCAATATATTCGGGGTTTTGCTATTGTTTCCGTCCATAAATGCATGATACACTAAAAAATAGATGAAAAATACAGGCTATGGCATTGGGATAAAGAAAGGAGACCTACAGATATGGGAGGATTTTTTGGCGTTGCATCAAAAGAAGCATGTAATCTGGATCTTTTTTATGGAACAGATTATCATTCGCATCTTGGAACCCGCCGCGGAGGTATGGCTACTTACGGAAGTGATGGCTGGAAGAGAGCGATTCATAATATTGAAAATTCGCCGTTCCGTACAAAATTTGAGAAAGATGTTGATACAATGAAGGGAAATATTGGAATTGGATGTATTTCAGATTATGATCCACAGCCAATTCTGATCCAGTCGCATCTGGGGTGCTTTGGAATTACGACAGTAGGTAAGATCAATAATGCGGATCAGCTAATCCGGAATCTTTATGAAAATGGACATACACATTTTCAGTCTATGACCAATGGACAGATCAATTCTACAGAGCTGGTTGCGGCATTGATCTGTAAAAAGGATTCGTTTGTTGAGGGAATCCGTTATGTGCAGTCAGTAGTTGAAGGCTCGATGACGCTTCTGCTTCTGACAGAGAATGGAATTTATGCAGCCAGAGACCTTCTCGGACGTACACCGGTTGTGATCGGAAAGAAAGAGAATGCATACTGCGTTTCCTTTGAAAGCTTTGCATATATCAACCTTGGATACACAGATTACAAAGAGCTGGGACCTGGGGAAATCGTCTACGTGACACCGGAATCTGTGGAGACTGTAAGTCCTGCATGTGAAAAGATGAGAATCTGTTCGTTCCTGTGGGTATACTATGGATATCCTACTTCTTCTTATGAAGGGGTTGGTGTAGAAGAAATGCGTTACAACTGTGGAAAGCTTTTAGCACAGAGAGATGACCATTCGATCGACGTGGATATTGTTGCAGGAGTTCCGGATTCGGGTATCGCTCATGCGATAGGCTATGCAAATGAATCAGGTATTCCGTATGCAAGACCATTTATCAAATATACTCCGACCTGGCCAAGATCCTTCATGCCGACAACACAGAGTCAGCGTAATCTGATCGCCAGAATGAAACTGATCCCGGTACATAGTCTGATCGAAGACAGGAGCCTGCTGCTGATCGATGATTCTATCGTGCGTGGCACACAGCTCCGTGAGACGACAGAGTTCCTGTATCAGAGTGGCGCAAAAGAAGTGCATGTCCGCCCGGCATGTCCACCGCTTCTGTACGGATGCAAATATTTGAACTTCTCCCGTTCCAAATCAGACCTGGATCTGATCACAAGAAGGATCATCCGTGAGTGGGAAGGCGACAATGATGTCAATGTACTGGGTGAATATGCGGATCCGAACAGTGACCGGTATGCAGCAATGCTGGAGGAAATCCGCAAGAGACAGAATTTCACTTCACTTCGTTATCACAGACTGGATGATCTGATCAAATCAATCGGGATTGATGCATGCCAGGTATGTACCTACTGCTTTAACGGTGTGGAATAACAGGTAAATGAAAATAGAAAACAGGTGTCCACGTAAGTATATCTTAGTGATATATCCCCGTGGGCACCTGTTTTTGGGTATACGATGAGCCAAGTGCAGATTTGTGCTTGCACAAGGATCTGCATTTGGCGAATGTACATCATCGAGCTGTTAAGCGAGATGATGTACAAAGTATAAGAATCGAGTAGGAGTCAGCCTACTCGATTATATACGATTTTGGTGTATACAATGAGGTGGGATGGTGTACAAAGTATGCGGAGCGGCAGCTCCTTCTGCAAAGCTGCACTATAGCAGCAGATCATCTATCTTCACATAGTCTCCCATCCGGTATGCTTCAATTGCATTTCCATTGATCACATAGAACTTTTCGTTTGCATACACACCGCGGGTTCCAAGATAAGAATTACCGTTGACTTCCTCCTGCATCTGTACCTGGAAGCCCTGATCTTTATCGTAAGAAAGGATCACATACTGGTTGGCAGATCCGGAAAGCGGAAAGCCGATCAGATTCTTTTCCGGATCAACCAGTGCTGCACGGTAGTCAGAAAAAACATCCGAGTAATAGTACTGATCCAGTGTGTACTTGCTGACTTCCTTCACATCCGAAGGATCACTGATATCAAACATGGAGATCTTTACCCCGTTTGTAATGCCATTTTCGTCGGTATCCATACCGATGCCAAGAAGCAGGTTATCACTGTAAAAATGCAGGTATTCCGAAAAGCCGGGAATTTTCAGCTTGCCAAGGATCTTCGGATTCTCCGGATCGGAAAAGTCTACGGAGAATAAAGGATCTGTCTGTTCATAAGTTACAAAGTAACCGGTATTGCCCAAAAATCTTGCGGAATAGACCTGTTCATTTTTGGCAAGATCCTCGATCTTACCGATTGTTTTCAAATCTGCATCCAGCACATAGACTGCATTGGACTGTGAAGAGCTTCCGGCATTGTGCGTAACCGTTGTCACCAGCCGCAACGTATTGTCATACTCATCAATGCTGAAGGAATCGTTCAGATATCCTTTTACTTTGCCCTGGGCAGAGCCGGAAAGTTTTCCTTTATTGTAAGACAGCTTGCGGAGGATCGTCTGATTCTTTGCCGCAAGATTATCTGCGAGGATACTGCTGTTCGCATACTCGTAAATATAAATGTTGTTCTCACTCACATAGACTTCGCCATTCTCAGACATGACTGCTTTCTGGTCTGCTGCCTTATCCGGACTGGAAGCGGAAACGGAGCTGACAATAAGGTACTGGTCTGCTGCATGGTTCGTTGGGAGATAGATATCCGACTGCTTCAGAAGATTGTCACCAACAAGCGGAACATAGGAAGGATAATCTTTTTTGGTGATCGTATCGTAAATATAATAGTCACTGAATACATACAGGTATCCGTCTTTAAAACGTGAAGTGCGGTAGTAACCACTCTGATCCACGGTTCCGATGGATTTCGGATTGTTGATATCTGTCAGATCGTAAGTCTGGATACGGGTACAGCTGCCGCGGTACAACGTCTTGCTATCAGAATCAACCTGCGTGTTCTGCATGTTGCCAAGGACAAAAAGCTTCTGGTCACTTAAGTAAAATTCGGATGCCTGAAAATTCTCATTCAGCGAAATGCCGGAAACAACCTTCATCTGATCAGACCGGATATCTACAATGGAAATTTCCTGTGAGTTTGCTTTCAGTGTATAAAGATAACTTCCATCCGTTTTTACAATGTCTGCTTCACCGACGCCCTCTGTGCGGATGTTGGTATCGGAAAATGAAGTATCCACAGCACGTGCAGAGGCTGTTGAAGAATCCGAAGAGGAGCTGGAACTATCGGTACGTGCACCATTGTCGGCTGTTTCAGTTGAATACATGACAATTCCGCCGTCGGTTGAACCGGTAACAGATGAAGAATCCAACTCATCCTGATAAGATTGCAGGTATGTGTAGACTTCATCATAATCGGTTGCCGTCTCTAAAGTATCGGAAGAGGCAAGCTTACCGGAGGATGTACCGATTGAAGAACTGCCTTTTGTGGAAGAAGTGGCTGAGTCTGAAGAAAGATTCTGCTGGCGGATGTGGGCGCCAATGCCGACAACCAGTACCAGTGCGGCAGCGATAAGTCCTCCGCGCATCCGGTGGCCGCGGGAAAATCCATGCTTTTTCGGGATATGTCCGGAAGCCTGAGTGCGGTTATGCTCTTCCAGCATTTTCATAATCTGATCCGGTGCAAGGCTTTCCGGAACAGGAGTTTTTTCCGTAGATTGTTTTATTTTATCCAGTATTTCTTTTTCGTGATCTGTCATATGAAACACCTCCTATTACTCTTTTATCCTACTCTTTCAGAAGCCAGCTCATCTTTTCGAGGGCACGCTTTCTGCGGGAGCGGACTGTATTCGGGTTCATTTTTAGCATTTCTCCGATCTCTTTACTGTTGTAACCGCCATAGACGGATAAGCCGATGATCAGCTGATCGTCTTCATCGAGAATAAGAAAAGCACGCTCGACATCTGTGCGGAGTCCGTCACAGTATGTAGCAGAAGCATGATCTTCTTTCAGCTCGGTCTCGGTCCGTTCACGGCTCTTTAACTTCCGGCGGCACACATTTGCCAGAATCTGAAAGATCCAGGAACGGAATGCTTCTTCTTTGCGTAATTTATGTATATTCTCATAGGCGGAAAGAACGGCTTCACTGACGGCGTCTTCTGCATCCTGCGGATGATGCATCATGCAGAGCGCAAAACGATACAGATCCTGATAAACCGTCTTATATAATTCTTTAAATGCAATTGCATCGATCATAAAGTCCCTCCTCTCAAAATCGGTTCTTTGTATATAAGAGTATAAAAAAGTCGGAAGTGTTGCAAAAAGGGACAGAAAAATTTCCGTCCCTTTGAAATCATATCATTTTCTGAGAAAAATTAACCTTTGTAATAGTTGATCAGACATCCTTTGAGGATGATCTCACGTTCTGCATCCGTCAGATCACCGAGTTTCAGATCGATCTCTTTCAGATCATCGCCTACGACATAAGCCTTGATCGTGGAAGCTTTGTCTTCTACTGCTTTGCGGATATCCGGCACGAAGAGATAGTCACCGTTCCTGAAAGAAAGCTTTGTGTGTTCCTCTTCGGTAATAAACGGAAGCATGCCCCAGTTGATCAGGTTCGAGCGGTAACGTTTGGTTGCGTACTCATTCGCAATATTCGCCCAGCCGCCGAGAACCTTCTGGCAGGAAGCAGCCTGTTCACGGGCAGAACCATCGCCAGGTTTGACCGCGAAAATGGTACTTCCGACACCGATATTTCCTTTGCCGACTTCCGGATAAGACTTCTGGATTGCTGCCATCACCGGTTTTAATTCGTCCAGTACATCCAGTGGACAAGTACCTGCTTCAATCGCTTTCTGGGCTTTCTGGACCTCTTTTGCGCGTCCTACATAGGCAGGATCCTTTCTGGAAAGTGCAAATTCAGCAAGTCCAAGCGGGTTGGAACGATAAGAAGAAGTCTCGCCGGACGGGATCAGTTCGTCTGTCGTTGTAACCGGATCGTGGATCTCAGATACGACCTTCAGGATCAGATTCTCAGGAAGAGCGCTCATTGCCGGCCAGTCTTTGATGTTCGGTCCGAATTTGATCTCAACCGAAGGATCAGCAACGCCGTGGCTGTCAAATACACGGTTGGCGTAAATTCTGGAATCAAAGTGGTAGGTCGGGTTCTTGTATTCAATATCAAAATCTGTTGCCGGAGTAAGGAAACCTTTGTTCGCAGCAGTTGCGGCAATGGAACGTGCATCCATAAGGGCAACAGATGCGATCTGTCCACTCTGCAGCTTGCTTCCTTCACGGTTCGGGAAGTTACGGGTAGAGTGACGGATGGAAAATGCATTGTTTGCCGGGGTATCCCCTGCACCGAAGCACGGTCCGCAGAAGGCTGTCTTCACGATCGTACCGGCTTCCATCAGGTCAGCAACCGCACCATTTTTCACAAGCTCCATGTAGATCGGTGTACTTGCCGGGTAAACACTGAAGGTAAATTCATCTGATCCGATGTATTTGCCACGGATGATGTCTGCGGCAGCACAGATATTTTCAAAACCGCCACCGGCACAGCCTGCGATGATACCCTGATCGACATAAAGTTTACCATTTACGATCTTGTCCTGAAGAGAGTAATCCACAGCACCGTCCAGGCTTACCAGCGCGCGCTGCTCTACATCGTGGAGAACATCTGCAAGGTTGGCATTGACATCCTCAATGGTGTAGACATTGGACGGATGGAACGGCATGGCGATCATAGGCTTGATTTCACTCAAATTGACGTATACAAGACCGTCATAGTAAGCGACTGCGCCAGGCTCCAGTTTCCTGAAGTCATCACTTCTTCCGTGGATATCGTAGAACTCTTTGATCTTGTCATCGGTTCTCCAGATAGAAGAAAGGCAGGTTGTCTCTGTCGTCATAACATCGATTCCGATACGGAAGTCTGCACTTAATTTGCCAACGCCAGGTCCGACAAATTCCATGACCTTGTTATTGACATAGCCATTGCCGAAGGTTGCGCCGATGATAGCAAGGGCAACGTCCTGCGGTCCGACACCTTTCACCGGTTCGCCGTCCAGATAGATTCCGACAACGCCCGGCATCTTGATATCATAAGTCTTGTTCAGAAGCTGTTTTACAAGTTCCGGTCCGCCCTCTCCCATTGCCATGGTACCGAGTGCACCATAACGGGTGTGGCTGTCAGAACCAAGGATCATCTTGCCGCCGCCTGCGAGCATTTCACGGGCAAACTGGTGGATAACGGCCTGATGAGGCGGAACATAGACACCGCCGTACTTCTTCGCACAGGTCAGTCCAAACATGTGGTCATCTTCATTGATCGTACCGCCGACTGCACACAGAGAGTTATGGCAGTTGGTCAGAACATAAGGGATCGGGAATTTCTCCAGTCCGGATGCTCTTGCAGTCTGGATGATTCCGACAAAGGTAATGTCGTGCGAAGTCAGCTTGTCAAATTTGATCTGAAGCTGCTGCATATTACCGGAAGTATTATGCGCACTTAAGATCCCATAAGCCATTGTCTCTTTTGCAGCAGCTTCTTTTGTTGTCTCAATCCCTGTCTTGCTTTTTACGGCAGCAAGTGCATCGGGTGCATCTGCAATTACCTCAGTACCGTGTAAAAGATAGGCACCGCCTTCGTATAATTTCACCATATCATGTCCTCCTATTTTCTGTTTTCTATGAATTTCATGTGGTCTGCGACCATCAGAGCAATCTTAAATGTCAGGGCGTCCTCAAACACTCTGACATCCAGCCCGGTCTGCTTCTGGATCTTCTCCAGCCGGTAGACGAGCGTATTCCGGTGGACGAAAAGCTGTCTCGCTGTCTCCGAAATATTCAGGCTGTTTTCAAAAAATTTATCAACTGTGGATAAGGTTTCTTCGTCAAACTGATCAACGGTATTTCCGGCAAATACTTCTTCCAGGAACATCTCGCATAAGGAAACGGGAAGCTGGTGGATCAGCCGTCCGATACCGAGTTCGCGGTAGGATAAAATATTGCGTTCCGGATAGAAGATACGTCCCACATCCAGAGCCATGCCTGCTTCTTTGTAAGACTGTGAGACCTCTTTGAGTTCGGGAATGATGGTTCCGAAGGAAAGCCGGACATTGACCATAGCTTCGGTGTTGATCGCATTCACCAGCATATCGGCAGTCGAACGGATCGTATCATAATCATCCGTACTGTCAAGGGACTTGATCAGAATAATATGTCCCTCATCTACGGCAGTAACAAAATCACCGGTTCCCGAGGAATAAATCCCACGGATCATATCCAGGACGATCGTGTCATCCGGATTCTTCGGTTCGATCAGATAGACGACTCTGCGCTGCTCCACTGTAATACCAAGCTTTTTCGCCTGATTGTAGATATCTACGAGAAGCAGGTTATCCAGGAGCAGGTTCTGGATAAAACGGTTACGGTCAAGACGTTCGCTTCCGGATCTTAAAAGGCTCTCCAGCTGGCAGACACTTAAGCGTCCGCTGGTATGCACATCAATCTCATTATTGTGCTCGATCACGAAAATATAAGTCAGTTCATCATCATCATAAACCGGAAACAGGCCATAGCATTCATCCAGGTGCTCCTCCGATACGCCGGTAACCTCCAGCTCTTTTAAAAATGAGCAGACAGCTTTTTTTACTGCAGGCTTCTCCTTACCTACAGCTGCAAGCATCACTCCGTCTGTGTTCCAGATGGAACAGTTACACTCGATGATATCCCCTATTTCATTGATTGTTCTCTGTAAAATCTGGTTGGATAACAATCCATTCACCTCTCCATTCTTTTCAATATATGACAAATGGGAGAATTGTGAAATTCCCCCATCTTCTTCTGACAATACAATCTGATATTATTTTAGCAAATGTTTTACACTTTAGCAAGTTAAAATGAAAAACGTTCTCTCTTATTCGTCTTCGTCATCGCGTCTGTCAAGCATGGCAGCAACGATTTCAAGAATCAAAGCAAGACCGATCATAGATGCAGCGGCAATCTTTCCAGCAGTGCCGGTTGCAGTCTGTGCGATACCGCCAACAACCGGAACAGAAAGCTTTACTTTTCCGATGTAGTTGTTGTAAGGGATCGGATTCATATCTTTTTCCTTATTGGCATCCCCTTTTGTGATAAACTGTCCCATCGCCGGGCTGTTGGATACTACACGGTGGGTGATGATCGAGCCGTCTGCATTGTTGCTGTAAAAAGCAATGACATCATCTTTGACGATCGTGTCTGGTTCTTCATACCGGACATAGACCAGGCTTCCCGTCGGGATCGCCGGTTCCATGCTCCCACTGATCACGGTATACATCTGAAAACCAAAAGCTTTCGGAAGCGTCAGCGGAATACAGGCAAGAATCAGTACTGTCAGTAAAACAGTGCCCAGTGCACTGCAAAATGCAGCCACTGGGCTTTTCTTTTTCTTCGTTCTCTTCAAAAAAGACTTCTCCTTTAGTGCCGCGCTTTTTTTATTTTGCACGTTTTTTCAAGAATACGATCAGTCCTGCGAGAGCTGCTACTGCAACAACGATAATAGCGATTCCTGCTGCGATCGGAGTTTTGCTCGTCTTGTCTTTCGCATCGATATTTCCTTTTGGAGTGTCTTCATCATCCAGATCTACCAGAGACTTTGGTGTCTGTTCATCCGGTGCGGTGGTCGTATCGTCTGTCGTATCCTGAGAATTGTCTGCATTCGTTGTACCACCGGCAGTACCGCCTGTTGTAGTACCACCCGCTGTAGTGCCACCTGCTGTAGTGCCACCTGCTGTAGCACCACCTACTGTAGTACCTGTACCAGTACCGGCGGCTGCACCTGTTGTACCGGCAGCTCCGGTTGTACCTGCTGCACCGGCAGGAGTTGCGGTTCCAGGAACTGTTATTGTGACGGTAGTTGTTGTCTCAACGATACGGTCTGTAGCTCCCGGTGTGTAGGTAAACGTAAATACATTCTCAGATTCATTATCACTCAAAGTCTTCGTAAGTGCAAGAGCATCTGGAATATAATTTTCAATATAACGGTAAGCAACGACCGGTTTATCACCGATATTGCCATAGAATGTCTGACTTTCTGCCAGTGATTTACCGGATGCATCCTGATAATTTACGGTATAGGCAACCATATTGCCTTTGATTCCGTAAGCGACTACATAGTCGGCATCTTTATCAACGGTAAAGGAAGGAGCCGCAAGTGTTTCGTTATTGTCACGTCCGCTGAGATGGATTCCTTTGACATAATACTTGTCGTCTGTTACCTGGATGTCATTCAGATTGAAAGTAACGGTAGAACCGGAAGCAATGTTTGTCTGCTCGATCTTGTTCTGTCCGTTAATTGTTCCTTTGTTACCTGCGGATAATGTTACCTTGTAGGTATACGGTGTAGTATCATCTGCCATAACGCTCATTGTGGATGCACCGAGTGTCATGGATACAGTCAGAAGAGAAACCAGTAATCTTTTCCATTTTTTCATCTGCTTACTCTCCTTTCTGTCTGCGTCTTTTTGTGTTCTTATTGAGTGTGTAGATACCATATGCAAGAAGGATCAGTCCACTGATGAGTGCAAGCACACAGAAGAGAAGAACTCTTGCGGTATCACCGGTCTTAACGGTGTTGGTTGTCTTAACAATCTTATTCTTGGTGATGGTTTTGCCGGCTGAAACCTTTTCTACTGCAAAGTTCATGCGGAGCTTTGCGAGTGTGAGCTGATAACCGTTGCCCTGTGTCTCACCTTCAACACCGACGGTAAGGTGTACCGTTCCGGTATTATTGGAAGCAAGTCTTCCGAGGTAGAAATATTCTTGGGTTGAGCTATCGATCTGCTTCAGACCTTCTCCTGCTTTGGAAGCACCTTCCCCTCCGACAGTTGAGCTGTCATAGAGTACCTTTTCGGCATTGTCACTTCCAACATAGGTCAGCTTGTATTCGTAAGCACCACCTTCTGCGGAAGACTGTGCATCCTCCAGTGTCTGGATCACTTCATTGGTCATGTACCAGTCGGTATCCGTACTGTCGGAGTTCTTAAGCTGAACCTTGAGCTCGATGCTGTCGCCCGGCTGGATATTTGCCAGCTCGTCAGTCACATCGGAGCTTTTAAAATTACTTTCCATCTTGCCGCCGGTGAAATTAACCTGCCATCCGTCGGCTCCCTGATAATCCTTTGCAAATGCAGTTGTGTGTACCCCTGCTGCCATTATCACTGTCATGGCGAGGCACAAAATTTTCTTTTTCATACTCTGTACCTCCCTACTGTAAGCTCATTGTTGTTTCGTCGTCTGATACATTTATGTCCACGCCCCAGGCACTCTTGATCGCGTCCTTTGCGTTGTGTGTCTGAACTGCATCCACCTCTGCGTCAATGTGGAAGGTGTAGCCATTGTACTTGTAAGTATAAGTGATGCTTTTTCCTTTTTCAGATTCGGTTACATGTTTTGTTACATCCGATGCAATCGAAGGATTGATGCGGAGTGTATCCGATAATGCCGGTGTGGTATCTCCGGCTGCAACTGCCTTTGTATAATAAAGAACGGTACGCTCTTTCGTAGACTGTGCGTTTGCAATCTGCCATCCATTGTCTGTGAGGAAGTTCAGCTCGATCAAATCCGGTGAAAGAGTGGTATTCTTCTTTCCTTCTTTGTCCTGCCAGCTCTTTGTAATGATGACACGTACAAAGGTGTCGATCGTACCGCTGTTCTTGACGCTGATTGCTTCGTTATATTTTTTGCCCGGTGTAAATGTATCATCCTTTCCGAGAAGATCTGTGAGAAGCTCGCCTTCTGAGGTTCCCTTCCATTCATTGTTCGATACATAATCCCGGCTGCTGACTACTTTGTCATTTTCCAGAAGAGATACGCCGATACTCTGCATATTCATCTGTGCGGAATAATTCTCACTGTAGTAAGTGAGTGCGGCGCGTGTACTGCCGACAGTGCTTCCAACCAGCAGGAGTGCTGCGGCTGTCAGAACCAGGGCAGGTTTTTTTGGAAATGATTTCTTTTTCTTTTTCATTCTCATTACCTCCTACTCTGTCGTCTGTGTGCTGTCGTCTTTGATTACGTGGTTCCAGTCGGCGTATGGTGTACCATCGTTGTCGTAGAGAACCGGTGTGCATTCCTGGATAACTACGATGTTGAATTCTTCTGGTTTGTCATCCCCTTCCGGGAACTTATAAGTGATATTGAGTTCCTGTTCGGTTGTCTTGCCTGCCGGAAGGACATCGTCGTAACACCAGTAGGAGACATTCTTGTCATTCTCGTCGACCATTTCGGTCCATCCGCCGTCCGGAGCGTTGTATGTAAGTGCTACCGGAGCGAATGCCGTTACTCTTACGAAGCAGTCATAATCACCGATATTGCTGATCGTGACATGCTTCCCGTTTTGATCTACTGTTTCATTTGGGATGGTTTCTGTAAATCCCATATTCATTGTTACACCGCCACCGGCTGTCGAATAGGTTGTAAAATACGCCATCGCGCTTCCAACTGCCAGGGTTCCGGTAAGAGCAAGTGTTGCTGCTGCCATGATAAGTGGTTTCTTATGTAACTTTCTCATTCCGACTCCCCCTTCCTAGTTCTTTTCTGCCGGTTCGGTGTACTGATACTGACCATTTTCGTCCAGCTTGAAATTATTTTTTACACCGTAGCCGCCATTGGTACGTCCATCGTGTTTGTTGATAAATGAAACCTCTGCCGGTCTGAATTCTACTTCGGTTTCTTTTTCAGGATTAGCAATGATGTCTGTTTCCTGACTTTTAGCAGAAGCGAGTTCATAGCTTGCACCGCTGTAAACCTCCGTTACCTTGACATGAGATCCAGCAGGAATTTTTTCGATCGTTACAGAATCGCTACCTGCTGCATTGAAGGTAAGCTCTTCGATTCTGGTTTCGGTCTTCTTATCCAGTGTTGTGATATCGATCTGGAATACGAACGTTGCATTGTTACCGAAGGTAGCATTGTGATCTACCAGTTCCTTATTGATCACCAGATTACCGTATCTTACGTGCTGTTCCGGTTTCAGACCAACTGCACTGTTGTATTCTTTGGTCAAATCGTAGATCCAGTCATCACTTGCACCGTTACCACTGTAGTAATTATTGGTCGGAAGTGATACAAGGTAAGGAGTAAAGGTATAAGTATAATTGGTTGTAATCACTTTTGGTGTATCTACAAGGTAAAGTCCGGTATCCAATTTATCTTGGTAGCCTCTTCCGTTCTGCAGTGTAACGGTTTCGGTTGGATCAACAACCGTATTTCCCTTTGAATCTGTCAACTTACCTTGTGCTTCTTTGGCACGTTCTGCCCAGGTAGCAGCTGCAGTATCCAGGTTATCAGCACTTACGGATGAAAAATCCAGTTTTGAAAATGCACCGGTTGCGGTATAGTTGCCGGATACATCAACTGATGCAACTTTGTACAGATTGACCTGAACAGTAACGTCGTCATTTAGAAGTTCACTGTTTCCACCAATGTCAAATTGGATGGAACACTCTGCATCGGTATCGATCGCGCTTGCGGCTTTCGCACCCGGAAGAGTGAGCAGTGGAAATGTAAGAGCGACAGCTAAGAGAAAAGTACTTCCCTGTTTTAATCGTTTATTCATCATCGCCTCATGTCCTCCTTAAAAATCTTGGTTATTCTTTGTGAGCTTTTCTCTTGGAAAGGAATCGCAAGAGAATGATCACAAGAATCGTGATTGAAAGTCCTAAAATTAAATAGAGCATATAATAATTCTGAATGGCTTTTACCATAGAATCTGTAACTGATTCGGTAGCATCCTCTTCGCCGTTATATGGAACTCTGGTTCCTCTTACGAGAAGACGATGGGAGTTGACTCCATATGGTGTACAGGTAAATAAAGTTACCTGATCTTTTCCTTCTTCAATCTGGAGTGCTTTCTCCAGTGTTTCATGATCGTCTTTGTCTACCATCGGAAGAATCTGGTCTACCTTGTAGGCAAGGACTTCATCCAGTACATGGATGTAAAATTTATCGCCAACTTCGAGCTGATCGATATCGGTAAAAAGCTTTGCGCTTGGAAGTCCACGGTGAGCTGCGAGAACACTGTGGGTACTCTCCCCTCCGATCGGAAGCTTTGTGCCGTTCAGATGTCCGACACCGGTCTGCAGATCCTTGTCACCGGTGCCATGGTAAATGGCAAGCTTGATGTTGATCTTCGGAATGGAAAGATATCCCATTACTCCGTCATCTGCAACGTTCAGGATCTTCCAGTATTCGGTGTCTTTGATGTCATTTTCATCTTCACCAAATACATCTCCGTAGAGGTTGTTCTGCTGAATGGTATCATTGAAAGCTTTTGCCTTTTCCCACTCAGAGGTGAAGTCCTCCGGTTCCATGTCCTGTATTGTATTGTCATAGCTGCTGATCAGCTGATTCTGTCTGTAGGTGTTCCACTGGTTGGATACCATCGGATAGATCAGAATCCCAAATCCTATCAAGAATAACAGACCGAAAAGGAAGGTTGAGATTTTTCTTTTCATAGGCATATTCCCTTTCTCGTTCTTATTCTCTTTTTAAGAGGTCTCATTTTTCTTCTTTTGAAGCTTCTTCTCCTTTAAGTATAACACAAGGATGAAGATTGTGGTAATTACAAGACCAATAATTACCCATAAAAGATAATTTGTATGAAGACTAATTCCGCTGAGCGGTGTCTTCTCATCGGCAACTTCCTGTTCCACATAAGGTACTCTGTGACCACGGACCAGAAGCCGCTCGGTATTGACTCCGTATGGAGTACAGGTTAAAAGTGTTACAAGATCTTTTCCTTCTTCTACTGCAAGAGAGGAAGTTTCTTCCGGTTTTACTACGGAAATCTTGTCGACTTCATAACATAATGTTTCGTTTAATACATGGATCAGAAAATGATCGCCTTCTTCCAGCTGATCCAGATCGGTAAAAAGAGACGCACTCGGAAGTCCACGGTGTGCGGAGATAACGGCGTGTGTACTTTTACCGCCGATTGGAAGAGAGCTTCCTTCCAGATGTCCAGCTGCCTGTTTGAGAACATCTTCGTCGGTAGTGTGGTAGATCGGAAGCTTGATGTCAATCTTCGGGATCTCCACGATTCCCATCATCTCGTCACCGGCAATATTCAGAGCATCCATGTAGGACTGGTCTTCTTTGTCACTGGCTGCGGCAACTGCAAATGAGTCAGGAAGGATACTTGGAAGTAAGGCTTCGTTGTAAGCTTCTGCTTTCTGCAGTTCTGCGTCATAATCAATCTCATGTGCTGCATCCTTTTCGGATACAGTCTGTTCATAACTGCTGATCAATTGCTTTTGCCTGTAGTTATTCCACTGGTTTGCAACGAATGGATACAGCAGTAAGGACAACCCGGCTAAAAATATGATGCCAATAATAAGTTTGTTTGTTTTGCGTTTCATCCGAACTCTCCTTGCTGTTGTATTATTTTTTAGGAATCCGGGGCGACCTGCCCCGGATTCAATATCTGATTATAAATAATTATTGCAATTATTTGTTGTCTGATTTCTTGCGGCTTGCGAAGAACAGACCAGCTGCTGCGATCATGATAACGCATCCAGCGATTGTGAAGATTGTTGTACCGATACCACCGGTTGATGGAAGAGCGGAAAGTTTTGTATCATTTAACTGACCTTCATTATATAATTTAGCTGTAGCAACATCTCCATTTACAGTAAGTGTAAGAGTTTTACCATCTGTATTGATAGAATATCCTTCTGGTGCTTTAGTTTCTTCGAAATGATAAGAACCAACATCTAAACCTTCTACATCAATCATACCGTTTTCATCTGTTACAAGTGTTGCTGTAGCATCTTCTGCATCCGGAGCATATTTATATTTTCCATTCTCCTGCTTTGTGAATGTTAATGGTACTTCTTCGCCATCTTTATACAATACGAATTCAGCGTTTGCTAAAGCATTATTTACATTGCCATCACCATATTTCAGTAAAACAAGTTCTCCAGTAAATAACTTAACTGGGACATTATCAGCACCGTAGTCTACACCAGCTGCATGACTACCAGCTTTGTTTTCTACTGTTGTTTTGGTTACTTTTGCAGTATAGGTAACTGTGATTTTCTTTCCAGCGTTCGGATTGTCTGTATCAGCAACTAAAGTGTTTAAATTAACGGTAAATCCTTTACCATCTTCATTTACTACGATTTCTCCAACTTGCCCATCTTTGCCTTCCATAGTTACACTATTAACTGCATTTGGACCTGCTAAATAATATTCAGCACCTTTAATTTTATCAGTAATTGTAAATGTTCTGTTTTCAGTATTAGCTGCATCAAGAAATGGTACATATGCTTCAATTGTATAAGTTACGATATCTCCGATTGCTACTACATGATCGTCATCAGCTACTGTTTTGTCTACAGTTGTTGGAGATTTTTTAGCTGTTACTTCTGCATTTGTTAATGCTGGATATGGTTCTCCAAATCCTACATATGCTGTTGCTGTTTTATAAGTAAATCCTGTTTCTTCTGCTTTGATTGCATAAATACCAGCTGCGCTTACTTCGATTTTTGTTTTATCTGTTGATTCTGTGAAACCATTAAGTGCTGCAACTTTACTTAATGCTAAGTCAATTTTTGCTGCTGTAGCAGTTTCTGCAGTTACACCTGTTGGTAATTTAACATTATTATCATTATACTTAATTAATCCCCAGATAACCTGCTGCTGTGCATCATCTGAATCTGTAAGTCCGAATGCTTTTGTAAAGCATGCTCCTGCACCATTAGTAAATGCCCAACCAGAAGTTTTGGTTTCATCTTTCTGGATAATCTGCATATACTTAACTTTATTAGCTTTAGCTGTGTCAAAGTTTTTAAGTGTAATTGTTGCTTTTGCATCCGCTGCAAACGATGTCATACTCATTCCGAGTACCATAGCCAGTGTTAATAACACTGCAAAGATTTTTCTCATCTTCTTCATATTTTGTCTCCTTTTCTTTTAAGGGTTTTGCCCATTTTTTATTGTCCCCTCATATGGGATAATAACGTTTTTGTGTGGCAAGAAGCCACTGAAAAATTAATTCTTACAATTATTTTTCCAGCACCTCCTTGCATTTGTTTTTATATAAGATCCATACGGCTGCAAACATAAGTAAGATACCGCCAATCATATACAAGTAAATTCCGGTGCCTCCAGCTGATGGGAGGGAATAGAGAATTTCGTTTTTTACAGTTAAGGTATATTTTCCAGCTGTGTTCGAAAGTGTCCACATTGTAGGTTCACTTGAAAGTGCTTTTCCCTCCTTATCTGTTAAAGTAATCTTACCCTTTTCCTGTTTGAAATAAATCTTGTCTGCTAACAACATACAAGCTTCCGGTGCCTTTACTTCTTCCAGATAATACTGTCCAGACTGAAGATTTTTAAGTTCAGCTTTTGATCCTTCGGTATTTATTACCTGGATGGTTTCTCTTGTCTGATTTTTTCCAGACTCATCTGTATATTCAAATTTCTGAAGTTCATATGCTCCCTCATCATTCTTCTTATACAGCTTGAATTCTGCGCCATCAAATTTTGTTCCGGTTACTGAAGTCTTAATCAAATCTAAATCTGCAGTTTGTTCCGAATAAGTATTCGTGATCTGAATCTCAGCGTTCTGTGGTTCGGTAAATGTGTACGTTCCAGCTGCAAACATAGACCACTGTTTTGATGCATCAAACGTAAGTACATCCTGCCCGTCATACTTGATCTCACCATTTCTGAATACCAACGTGTCTTTTATTCCATTTCCACTATAGAAATAGCATTTTTGTAATTCTGCTTCTGGACTAAATCCGATTCCTTTGATTCCATCGATTTTATCATTTATCAATTTCACTATCTCTTTACGTTCACTGATGCTTACCGGTGTGTTTGTCCACACGAAATATCCTTCGTTCGCAGTGAGCTTTGCAACAATTAAATTAACTTTGCCTATAGAAAACGTTTTTGGTGAGCACGTAGTAGTATTTTCAGATTGTTTATATTCTTCTATTGTTGCTTGCTTTGTACTTACTGAAAAATCATTCCAATTTGTAACTTGTTGTCCATTGACAGTGACAGTTACATCGTATCCATCTTTACCGTAATTGCTTTCACTGACTTTGTATGTGCCATCCAAACAATCTTCCAGTTTCCAGGTATATGTCCATACTTTTTTGTTATCATTGCTCTGAAGTATATCGTTTAATTTACCTGCATTCATTATAAGCGTTTTAGACGTGTTTGTATCAGTATGAATCAATGTAATTGTATATGGATTCTCTGAATTAGCCAACTCTTGAATCTGTGTTTTTGTAAGTCCTTCAAACGTTTTGGTCACTTCAATAAACGGCTTATCCTCTTGATCTTTCTTCTTATTCAGAATCGTAGTGGTCTTTCCATCATCTGATTCAGTAACCTGACCGTAAAATGCGTTTGTAGCCTCTGTCTGGACTTCTTCTACTGTGTAATGGATAGCTGTTTCTTTGATACCATCTGTAGTTTCGTAAAAGTATTTATCCGGAAGATTTTCCCAGGTATAGGTCCATTTGTTTGCTTCTGACAAATTAACTTGCATGGACGTCGGAAGATTTTTTACATCTGCACTTGTAAGATACTTCGGATTATCAGCGTTTATTTGAGAATCCGCCGCTTCTGTTACATAAGCCTTCAACTCGACGCCAACGGCTACTTTATCTGAGTCATTTTCCCACTGTTTAACCACTGTATGAGAATCTGTACTGGCATTTACCTGTATAACGGGTTTTGCATAAGGTTTCTCATATGTTTTATTGTTGTACTTGTATGTTACATTTGCTGATTCGTTTGAATAGAATCCTTTTTGTTTTGAAGATGTTCCATCATTCCTAGTATCTTTTCCAGGTTTTTTATCCGTTTCAAGATATTCGTCTGTATTTTCATCACCAGTATCTGTATAGCTTTCATTCTGATACTTCAGATAGGCTTTTGTAGTTGGCTGGATTTTTGCTGTTACATAATACGTGTAACCTGATTCCAGCTTATAGCCAGGTTCAAATCGCATAATAATCTGAGTCTTGCCGTTTGAGTCTTTCGCTGTACTGACAGTTATAATCTCTGATACGGCTACTTCATCTCCTGAAGCATCTTTCAGTTTGGTGATAACCTTTCCAGTTTCATCTTTGACAACCACCTGTAAATCTTGATTAACTAATTCAACTTCATCGGTTAACGTATCGGTTACAGTTACATCTGTACAAAGAAGTTCTGTTGCATCTCTGATGATTGTATCAAAAGCATTTTTCAAATTACTTGAATCTGTACCGTTGTAACTACCGGTTACTGTTCCGCTCGGAGCATTGCTGATCAGACTTGATAAATGATTGTAACTATCTTCAGGACCAACTCCGACTGTGTAGAAGTAGTTCATACTCATTTTGCTAAGTTGAGTTTGGGCATTGGCCATTGCTGTATCACTATAGCTATTTCCGTCACCACCACCAATTCCAGTTATATTACCTTGGCTATTCTTTTTGTAGTAGAAGGTTGGATCACCATCTGACAGAAATACAACTATTTTTGTTGCATCAGTTCGTCCGCTATCAAGCAATTCCTTTGCTTTTATTAATCCTGCTTCATAATTTGTTCCACCGGCCTTTTTGTTATAACCCGAATAATTTCCAACTCTGGTGGGATATGTAATCGAGCCCTTTGTCCAATCTGTTTTGATACCCGCTTGTGTATCAAACGCCACCACTGCAAATTGAGCATCTACATTTTTCTTGTTTTTCAATTTCGCAACAGCATCTTCTACAGCTTTTTGCTGATTGTAGAAACGACTACTACTATTCGTTGTGTAGTTATTTTGGTCTCGCGAAGAATCCATTCCACGTTTCATACTGTTCGACGTATCCATCACGAACAGTACATCCAGCTTATTCGCATAGGACTCGCTTCCAACTGCACCTGAAACATTTAACGTAAGATTGTATGTACCATCTTCATTCTTAGCAATATACTTTTCATGAGACAGTTCTTTCTTTGTTTCAACAATGCCCGGTGTCGGAGGCTGTACTGGTGTGCTTGCTGAGTTGATAATCTGGTATTCACCACCGGTAAGCTTTCCAAGTTCTGTTGTACCATCTGCCTGGTATATCTTTGTGCTTAAACCATTATTACCATCAGCAGTTACTTTTACTTTCCATGAGGTTGTTGGTGTAACATAATCTTTTGGTGCCTGTGTTTCTGTTAATGTATAGGTTCCGGCTACGAGCTGCTGGAACTGAACCAATCCATCACTTTCGGAAGCTGCATACATTGTGGTCTTTGTGCTGTCATTCGTTAATGTAAACTGTGCACCGGAAAGACCGGTTCCATCTGCATCTGTTTTATAGAATGAAATGTTTGTCATCTTTGTTTTATCGACTTGCTGTATCTTCGCTGATGGAAGAGTAAACTCCATCTGACAATTAGATGCGCCTGCACCACGTTCCATATAAAGGATTGTCAATGTATGAGTCTGTTGTTTTTGTGCTTCTGTCAGATTTTCTTTATCACCAATATACTGCCACAAATCAACATTTCCTGTTGCTGCGCTATGAATACCACCAAGATCAATTACTATTTTCTTACCATCAAGAACTACCCATAAATCATCGTCACCTGTGAATTTGTAATTAAGTGGTCCTACATAATCACCAATCTTGAATGTGACATCATATCGCATTCCGAAATAATTGTTATTGCCTCTTTCACTATCTTCATAAGAAGGTTTCACACTGTTTAACGGATAGAAATTGTTTCCTGCGCCTGTAACCCAACCGTTATCCTTATTTCTTACGCCATTAAGTGTATAAGTATCACCTTTTCGGGCAAATTCCAAAGTGTAATCTTTATACACTTTTCTCAGAAATCTCTTTTCACTTCCACCGAAGATACTTCCTCCGAATTGAACGCTATAATCGCTATCCACAAAAAATCCCGGTTCTGCGTAATTGAATATTACATTACCGTTATCATCAATTTCTTTTAGCAATCCTGGGATTGTACTATCTCCTCCAGTATAACAGTTTGCATCTTTTGTATTACCGTTACTATCTGGCAAACTAATCTTATACTGTTGATACTCCGGATAATTTTGACCAACGTTTGAATCATTCGTGCCTGCAATAAGTTTTTTGTTTTCACTAACTTTTGGTGATTTGTCATTTGTCAACTGATTAAATGAATAATATGTATCACTAAAGCCCCAAGATCCATCCTGTTTACCGGCTTTAACGGTATAGTCATAAAATGTAGTACTTCCAGCAAGTGTTTTTTCTTGAGGAGTGTAATATACCCTAATTATGCAATCGCTTACGACTTGGATTTCATCAAGATTTGATATACTTTCAAATTTTCCATCTGTAGTACTCTTCTCTGCCCAATTTATGTTCCAGTTATCAGCTATGTCATAATTGCTTATGCTTTCCCCAGGTGATAATTCCTTTTTGCTTGCATATATCATAGCCTTTGGAGTCTGGGTATCATCATAGTATTCAATAGTAACGTTAACCTTTGATTTACCTTTTTGAACAATGACATATTTAGAAAAATGCGGAGCATCGAATACGACTTTTCCTTCTCCATCAACAGCACCGTTCATGTCTTCCGCTACATTATTGTCATCCACATGCAGTACTGCTGTATTCTCGTTGGATACAATCTCCGGAGTGTCTACGCTGACCTGAACCGGAGTGGTAGGCTGTACTTCAGAACCGTTTACCAAGAATTTGATATCATAGGAGAAGATATTCTTGATGGAAAACTGTTCTTCGATCGCTTTTTCTTCTACTGCTTTTTCGATCTCTTTCACTTCATCTTCTGAAGTAATCTCTGTTACGGAGAGTTGTGCGTCTGCAGGAAGAGCATCGGCTGATCCATTTACTTTAACAGTAGCATTTCCTACTTGTACTGACCATTCTTTTTTCGAAGGTATTTCGATGTCAGGTGTATCAGACACATCTTCGGTAATCGTATTTTCAGTAGACACATCTTCAGTAGTTGTATCTTCTGTAGCCTCATCTGCCGCCGGTTCTGTTACGACTTCGGCCTGGCTCTGGCTGTCTGTGTTCTGTGGCTCATCTGCCGTCGGTTCTGTTACGACTTCGGCCTGACTCTGGCTGTCTGTGTTCTGTGGCTCATCAGCAAAAGCTGATATCGTACTGCTAAGCACAAGTACCATGCAAAGCATGAATGCTATTAAACGTTTCTTTGTATTACTTTTCATGGCGTCCTCCTTCTATTCCTCAATTCTGACTTCATAATTGTTATCAAGTGCTCCGTCTATCAGCTTCAATAATTCAAGGGCACTGCGGAAATGCTGCTCTCGCTGCTCTTCCACCCAGGTAACGCTGCCCTGCCAGGTACCGTTCTGCTGATCCATGATTTTTATTAAAAAAGTTCTTGTATTTTTTTGCTTTTTATTCATGTCAGTTTTCATCTGCCCTTCCTAATTATTTAGACTTTTTTATCTTATATAGGTATTGTATCTGACAAAGCATTACGTGAATCATTACCAATAACGAAAAATATTAACTTTTTTAAGCTATAACAAGAAATAGTCATGTTTTTGTAATAATATAATGATTTGATACCAGAGTCAAAATGTCAGAAAGCCGATGCAAGCTTGCTTGCAAGAGGATTTTTGACCTCTTGATCCGCCAAAAACATGAGTAAGTAGCCATTTTTCAAAGAAAAATGAGCGGACTACGAATGCTTTTGAGGATTGCGAGAGTGCAAAGCACGTAGCAATCTAGTATCAAAGGGGTCAAAATACCTTTGAACCCCAACATCATGATTTGTAGGAGTGCGTAATATTTGTGTCTGACTCTACTATATGTATTGGGATATTAGAATAGAAGTAAAAGTGGGGAATAATGTGATGGAAGTGCAAAAAGTATAGCTTGCGGGGAGCGCATAGAAAAGGAGTGATCTGGTTATAGCGGTGAGGGAGAGGGATTTTCCGGACAAAAAGATCCCGTGACTGATATTGGGGAGATGCACTGTATCTTAGACGGTGATCAGTCACGGGATGGGGGTAAGGGTTATTTAGTTTTTATTCAATGCCTAATTCTTTTAATAGTTTCTTTTGGTATTCGATGTCTTTTGCGGCATGTTCCAGATCGTTGTAGCGTTTGGCATTTAGAAGACATATGGTTAACTGGTTTAATTCTGCTCTGGTTTCAGCGCGTCCTTTCGTAAGCCCTTCCTCTCTGCCTTCCTCTTTGGCATCTTCCTTCAAGGTTTTCTCATATAAGTCTTTATCATATGTCGTCAGGATCATATTTGTTACCTCCATTTGGCATAACGTAGATAAATTACTTAGTTCCATTCAATTCAATGCCAAATTCTTTTAATAGTTTCTTTTGATATTCGATATCTTCGGTAGCACGTTCGAGGTCATTGTAGCGCTTGGATTTTAAGAGATATTTGTTTAGCTGATTTAGATATTCCATACCTTCTTCTCTACCTTCCGCTCTACCTTCCTCTCTGGCATCTTCCTTCAAGGTTTTCTCATATAAGTCTTTGTCATATGTCGTCAGAATCATATTTGTCACCTCCGCTCGATGTTTTTTCAGAAAATCTGCCAACACGTCCTGATTAATACAGGTATCAATTGCCTTTTCTAATGCATCTTCCACAGAAGGTTCCGATTGTATATATTCCCTGACACATTGGACAAATATGGAATATTCTTTAAGCCTTCTGCAGTGCTTCATCAGTTCCTGATTGTGACCATAGTTGATATTCAACATGGTTGCGGTGCATTCCAGGCAAGGTGCTTCGTTATCTGTATTTTCAAAGCAGTCTGAAAGCCTTAACTCCATAGAATCTGGCTGGTTTTTTGTACCATTGTAAAAGACAATATATTTCGGCTTTGGAAGCCGGACTCTTTTTTCATGGTAGATCATCAGATTATTATCTGCAACATACCCTTCATATAACCGGGAGAAATAAAAGACTCCGCGAAGTGGCATGTTTGGGTTAAAAGTGCTTTGATGTTCATACAGATTCATGGTTCCGCCAACCAAAAAGGATACATCATTTTTCATGGACAGATAAAGGACATCTTCCAATGTATTTACTTCCAGGTCATCAGGGGTCTGATAGTCCGTGTGGTTGATCGCATTATAAAGCTGCAGCAGATCTTCTTTGTTATTAAAGACCATTCTCCATAATCGGTCCTTATATTGCCGGTTGTGGGTTTGTTTGCTATGGCGAGATTTCTTCTTTTGTTTTTCCATTGCTTACCTCCATTATAATAGAAAACAGTTCATAAGTAAATTCGCCATATCTCATGTTTCATGTAGATATATAATTTTTTCTACAATCAAAGAATTCATATATGATATATGATTCGATTTTCTACATACGCCTATTCAAATGGTACTGGAGTCTTTTGTGAAAAGCAATTAAGAAAGAATAAAATTTTCTATAGAATAAAAAAGAAAAATTCCATGCCGGATGACAGGAAAAGATGAATTGCATCTTAGTTTGTGATCGGACATGGGATTTATGTTTTGGGATTATTCAATGCCTAATTCTTTTAATAGTTTCTTTTGGTATTCGATGTCTTCGGTAGCACGTTCGAGGTCGCTGTAATATCGAAACAAGTTCTTTTTGACCTTTTAGCCTTACATTCCGAAATAATTTTGTACTCTTCATTCTGTATTCCTCTTTTTATTTTTGTTATGTTGTCATTTATTCTTTACGCACAAATCATAGTATCCGGTCAGAATACAGTCAATAAAATGCAAAATCACCATTTTTATTTTATTCTGGCGTACAAAAAAGTCAAATCACTTTGTTTGTTACACACAAACAGAAACTTGAAAGGTGTAAAAATCTCTTGCAAGTATATCGCAGTAAAATGATGGTAAATTCAATTATACCGGGAAAGAAGAACCAACCTGGTCGAAGTAGGATTTGGGCGGTAACTTCCACTTTGAGTATTTCAGCAAAAGCTGTATAATGAAATACAAAGAGGGACATACACGGGTGGGTTGACCCTCGAAAAAAATAATGAGATAAAGGAAATATGAAAATGAATCAAAAACCAATCATCGAAATAACTGTAAATGAGAATGCTGTGATACACTTTGAATTATGGCCGGAAATTACACCGATTGCCTGCGCAAGTGTTATGCGACTCGCAGAGAAGAGAATATTTGACGGAAGAGCCATTGAACGTTTGGAACCGGGATTTGTCCTTCAGCCACTGTTTTTTGATGGTGTTGATCCACAAATCGATATCATGATCAAACCGGAATTTAAAACCAATCCTGAAAATGCCAAAATTACTTTTCATCGGGGGATTGTTGCCATGGCAGGAGATCCAGAGAATAGTTCCGGCAGCCAGTACTATATCACCCTTGCTGCCTCCGAGAGATTGAATGGTAATTTCACCGTAATCGGAAAAGTGATCGATGGCTGGGATGAGATTGAACGACTGGAACATGTAGAAGTAGAAGAAGCCATTGAACCGCAGTCAGGATTTGTCTATCACAGACCGGTAAAAACAGAGATGATCACGAAAGTCAGACTCATAAAATGAAATATTAAATCATTCAACGGAGAAAATGTGCTATACTGAAATCAGCATGTATTGAAAAATACAACAAAATCCAAGGAGGAAACCAAAATGGGGCAAAAAGGATTCGGGACTTTGGAATTGTACCCGGAAGAGTAAAAACAGGAGAAAGGAATGCAATTACGGACGTGCCTGGTATACGGGTAGGGCATTGTACGGTGAAGACAGAAGAAAATCATACTGGTGTAACCGTGATCGTTCCTGGACCGGACAATGCATTTGCCAAGCACTATACGGCAGCTGCATACATTCATAATGGATTCGGAAAAAGTGCCGGTGTTGTGCAGGTTGAGGAGCTGGGGACCCTCGAGACACCGATTGCTCTTACCAATACGTTAAATGTCGGAAAGGTTTTGGATGCAATGGTTGAGATCGTGATTGAACAGTGCCGGAAGGATGGAATAGAACCTCAGAGTATCAATCCGGTCGTAGGCGAGTGCAATGACTGTCGGATCAATCATATCCAGAAACGTGCAATTGGTGAAAAAGAAGTGCGCGAGGCTTTTGCATTAGCATCGGAAGAATTCGAAGAAGGTGATGTAGGTGCCGGTGCCGGTACGACCTGCTATGGCATGAAGGGTGGAATCGGTTCTGCATCCCGCGTGATCACGATTGGAGAAAAAGAATACACCATCGGTGTTCTGGTTCAGTCAAACTTTGGTGCAACGAAAGATTTTGTACTGAATGGCGAAGCTGTTGGTCCTAAAATTCTGGAATGGAAACAGGAAAAGAGTGATATGGCTGCATCTGAAGAAGATAAAGGTTCTATTATGAGTATTCTGGCTACAGACCTTCCATTGACAAGTCGTCAGCTCAAACGGATTCTGAAAAGAACCGGTGTTGGTATCGCACGAACCGGTGGTTATACAGGTCATGGCAGTGGGGAGATTATGATTGGATTTACGACTGCAAACAGAATCCCATCCGGCTATGAGGAGGAACTTGTGCAGATATCAGCAATTCCGGAAAACATAATCGACCGTGCTTTCCTTGCTGCGGCAGAAGCAGAGCAGGAGGCAATCTTGAATTCCATGACTGCCGCAAATCAGACACGTGGAATAGCAGGCGAACTGTATTACAGCCTTGCGGAATATCTTGAGGATAGAGAAAACTAAAGACTGGACAAAAGAATAAGTGCAATTAAAAAGAAAGGGGCTGTGAAATAAGTCCCTAAAAGAAATAGGACCATTCGTTCATGCGAAAGGTTCTATTTTTGTGGTAAAATTAACTTGCGATGAAAACTTTACACAATAATTATTGTAATTCAAAACAAGGATATTTCTTTTCTTATTATCTGTTACTTTTCTGCTATCTCAATCACTTATAAAAAGTTGCTCTACAATTCTCCATAACCGGTCTTTATACTGCCGGTTGTGGGGGTGTTTGCTATGGCGAGATTTCTTCTTTTGTTTTTCCATTGTTTACCTCCATTATAATAGAAAACAGTTCATAAGTAAATTCGCCATATCTCATGTTTCATGTAGATATATAATTTTTTCTACAATCAAAGAATTCATATATGATATATGATTTGATTTTCTACATATGCCTATTCAGATGGTACTGGAGTTTTTGGTGAAAAGCAATTAAGAAAGAATAAAATTATAAGATAATTAAAAGGCACCGTCCGATCACATCCCGTGATCAGACAATGCCTGTATAATTCTTATTCATTCATGTAATGATATCTCTCACAATGCCATTCCTTTAAACTAATGCATTGCTGAGAATTTTAAGCAGTTCAAGTACGCTTACAAACTGCTGCGTAGAGTTACCTTCGACCCAGCGGACGATGCCCTGCCAGGATGAATTCTGGCGGTATCTGACATTGAGAAAGAAAGTCCCTTTTTGTCCACGATTCTCGATGAAATCTTCCGGTGACCGTACTTTATCAAGCCGGTCAACACCTGAAAACTGGGTTGAAGTGAAAGAACGTGCGCTGGTGGATGCCTGTGGAAATTCGAGTCTGTCGAAGAAATCATCAGCTAATTCGATCAGCTGAAGGATATTGGTGAATTTCCAAGGTTCTTTGCTGTAGCAGTGATAAATCCGACCGGACAGCTCTCCATCATTAATATTATCAATACACATGTTAATAAAGTTTGGTGCATACCAACTGATTTGATAGCTCTGTTCCATAAATTATCTCCATTTCTGCCCTGCTGCGAAGATAACATGATTGCAGCTTACCAGGTTTTATTCTCAGTATTGAACTGAATCGGTGAATCTTGCCGGTCTACTTCGGCTACAGAGGACACGAAGTAGTCCAGGTACTGCTTCCAGCTTTTATGCTCTCTGGAGAAGTATCTCTGGATTCTGTCGAAAATCATGCTGCAGTTCTCTTTATTCGTACCAACGAGAAGTATCAGAAACTGTGATGGACTGTATTTGGTAAAGGAGTCTCCTTTACGCAGACACTGCTGGATCGTATTCTGAAGCTCACCTGAAAGAACTTCAAGCTTGTCCGGCTTGTCCATCGGCATTCCTTTTCCGTTGGTGATGCTACATAACATTAAGTATACGGACTGTCCGTTCCTCTCAATGATTCGGGAAACGAGACGGTAACTGTCACGGAAACTTGGCAGGCTGCAGTAAAAAGCACCGCCGCGTATATCGTCCTCTTTCAGACGTTCCTTGATGTCGCCGAGTTCCTGTGGTTTGTAGTTAAGGCGGCTGCTCATCTGCTCGAACTGCTGCATCATATGTTCAGAAGGGCGGATTCCAAGCTCTTCGAAAAATAATTTAGCAGTGTTCTCATATTTCTGCACAGCATCCTTATAGCGGTTCAATGCCATATAGCAGTCGATGCGGACGGATTGCCATTCATCGAACGGATATAACTGGCATGCCGGCTCACAGAAACGAAGTGTCTCTTCATAATCTCCGCGTTCGATCAGAAGCTTACAGAGCTCCTGAAGGGATTCGGAATAAATATTCTTATATTGGACGCTTTCAACAAGAACCCATTCATCTCCCGAAAGCTCCGGAAGAAATTCCCCACGGTACATCAGACAGATCTTCTTAAGAAGTGTCAGCTTTTTTACCTTATCGGTACACGTCTGTACGTCTTTTGACAGAACCTTAAACTGATGTGCATCAACTTCGGTCGGCATCGGAGCATCCCATCGATAAATACCTTTTTTGATGTTGATATAATCATGACTCGGAAGTCCGGCATCTACGATGATTTTTTTAAGACGGTGTGCGGTTACCCGAAGGTTGTTGGCAGCATCGGCAAGTTCTTCTCTTCCGTACAGTTCATCAAGAAGCTTATCTCTGGAGATACCGGTATCGCCATGGTAGAGTAATATCTGCAACAATTTCATTGCTTTTGTCGTTGTGTTGCGTCCGAATGATACGGGAATTTCTCCGTAGCTTGCTGAGAATCCTCCGAATAAACGAACCTTTAAGACAGGTAAATGATCACTCATAAATTAACCCCCAATTTTACTATTGTGATGGTTTATAACTGATTTCTATTGTAATGGTCTTTGATTTTTTTGTCAAATAAATTAAAGCATATTAGACCAAATAACTTCTTTTAATGTTTTGATTATGCTATAATTTTTCTAGTTGAGTTTTTGGGACTGTTTCACTGTGGAAAAGAAAGGAGGAATTCTGTGCGGCAGAACGATTTATATGAACAAAAAAGACGCTGGCAGAGGATTTTTCTTTTCTTTTTTCTGCTATTTCTGACAGGTGTACTGATATCTGGCGGATGTGCATCGGGGGGAAAAAAAAGCCAGTCCGGGAAAAAGGGGGATCCGAGAGATCCGTCGGCGCAGGTGCTTCAGACGGAGGCTTCCGGTGAAGTGACATATGGAAATGATCTGGTTGTACTGGATGCATCCCATACGGCAGATGGCTATGTGATGATCTGTTATAATGGAAGTAATCAAAAAGTCAAGCTCCAGGTGACATCCCCGGATGGCACAGAGTATACCTATCCGGTTACGGTTGTTGGTGATTATGCGGTTTATCCGCTTCCGGGCGGGAATGGTTCTTATAAGGTAACACTTCTGGAGAGTGTGTCTGTAGAGGACAATCTGTATGCGGTAAGCTTTACCCAGGATCTGGACGTACAGATCACAGATGAATTTGCCCCGTTTCTGCATCCGAATTATTATGTGAATTTCACGGCAGATTCCAAGTGTGTAAAAAAGGGTGAGAGTCTTGCAGGAAAGGACTGCTATTCTGATCTGGATGTGGTAACGCAGATTTATAATTTTGTAATTAAAAATATTTCCTATGATAAAAAGAAAGCGGAGAATGTTCCGTATGGGTACACACCGGATCCGGATGAGACACTGGATACCGGGAAAGGAATCTGTTTTGATTATGCGGCGTTGATGTCGGCAATGCTCCGGTCGCAGCGGATTCCGACGAAGCTGGAGGTTGGCTATTCCGGTGATGTGTATCATGCATGGATTAGCTGTTATGTTGATGAGATCGGCTGGGTGGATAACATCATTGAATTTGACGGAAAGAACTGGTCGATCATGGATCCGACACTTGCTGCAAACAACAGTGCTTCGGATGTGAAGAAGTATGTGGGAAATGGAAAGAATTATGTCACAAAGTATACCTATTAGATAAAAGGAAGCCGGATAAGAAGAATGTGGCAGGAATGTGAAAAGGAGGATGGCAAGTATGGAAAAGCGGACACAGCAGGGGAAGCTTACGAATCTGGAAATTGCTTCGTTCTGCAGTGAAATGGCAATGATCCTGAAGTCCGGGATTTCTTCCCTGGAGGGAGTTGATCTTCTCCGGGAGGATGCGCAGACGAAGGCAGAAAAAAAGCTGCTGGATGAGATTTATCAGTCAGTGATGGATACGGGCAGGCTGGATCAGGCGCTGGAAGAGACGAAAGTATTTCCGGAGTATCTGATCCGTATGACGCAGATCGGAGAAGAGACAGGAACTTTAGATGAAGTAATGGAATCTCTGGCAGAGCATTATGACCGAGAGGAAGCGATCAGGAGAAGTGTCCGGAGTGCCATCTCCTACCCTCTTCTGATGATCGGGATGATGCTGGTGATCATTATCATTTTGATGACAAAGGTTATGCCGGTATTTGATCAGGTGTTCCGCCAGTTTGGTCAGGAAATGACCGGATTTTCAAGAGGGATCCTGCTTGCAGGCAATGCTCTTTCCAGATATTCGGCGGTGTTTGCGGTACTTTTGGCGGTGATCGTCTGTGCGGGTATTTATTTTACAAAGACAGAGAGCGGCAGAAAGAAACTCTATCACATCGGATCCGGGTTTGCATTTTCAAGGGAGCTGAAGGATAAGCTGTCGGCATGCCGGTTTGCCGGAGGAATGTCACTGGCACTGAAAAGCGGACTGACGCCGGAACAGGGAATGGAATTTTCGGAGAACCTGATCGAGGATGATGATTTCCGGAAGAAAGTAGCAGAATGCAAAGCGGATATGGAAAATGGAACGGATATCGCAGAGGCGCTGGTGAAAGCCGGAATTTTCACAGGTGTTTATGCGCGGATGACATCCATTGCCGGGAAAGCCGGAATGATGGATGAGATGATGGGAAGGATTGCCGATGAGTGTGAGGAGGAAGTGGATGAAAAGCTTTCTTCTATGATCGCAGTTCTGGAACCGACGCTGGTGATCATCCTGTCGGTGATCGTCGGAACGATCCTTCTGTCGGTTATGCTTCCGCTTCTTGGAATTATGTCAGGACTTTAGGAGGCGTATGCTATGTGGAGAAAAGAACGGGAACGGTTTTATCACGGAAAACGGCAGCGTCCACTTCGAAATTTCTGTCTGTCCCTTCTGCTGTTTGTATGTATCTGCAGTGCTTTTTTCAGTGGTTTTGAAAGGCTTTCGGACACAGCAAGACGCAGACAGAAGGAAAGTCTGGAAAATGCACTCTGGCGTGGTGTGACGCAGTACTATGCGCTGGAAGGACACTATCCGGAGACGCTTGATGATCTGACGGAAAACTGTGGGATCCAGTATGACAAGAAGCAGTTTTTTATTGATTATCAGATTGCCGGTGCCAATATTCTTCCGGACATTACGGTGATCGAACGATAGGAGGAAATGGGCATGAAGCGTAGAAATGAAAAAAAGCATGTGATTGATTTTCTTTTTCCTCTTGCAGTCTTTTTCGTGCTGGCGGCATCATCGGTCGCCATTGTGGTTCTGGCATCGGGATTTTACAGCCGGCAGGTGAAGGCCTCGTCAGATTCCTATTCGGGACGGACGGCACTTGCCTATGTGACGGAGAAAATCCACCAGAATGATGAAAATGGTGCGATAGCAGATGGAACTTTCGATGGGGAAAATGTTCTCGTGATCCGGCAGCGTTATGATGAGAAGGATTATGTGACATATCTGTATGCGTATGATGGATACTTAAGAGAGCTTTTTATCCAGGATGGAACGGAAGCAAAGGCATCCGATGGACGGAAAATCCTGGAAACAAAGGACTTCGGGGCTAAGGAAATTTCAGATGGGATTTTTCATCTGTATTGTGAAAATGAAGACGGGAAAAAGACAGATACATTTGTCAGTGTGAAGAGCGCTGCAAGATAGATTGGAGAAGATTTATGGAACGGACACCGGCAAAGCGTTCCAGCCTGTTTTTGCTGGAACTGATGATTGCAATTTTATTTTTCTGCCTTGCTTCTGCGGTGTGTGTGCAGATTTTTGTGAAGGCGCACACGACCAGCCGCGGGACACAGGAACTGAATACGGCGCTTGAGAAGGTTTCCGGGTATACAGAACTTTTTCTTGCGGATGCGCTGGCGGAGGACACGGAGGTTTTCTATGACGCAGACTGGCAGGAATGCAGTAAGGATGAGGCTTCGTATGAGATCGTGATCCGGGTGGAGCCGGATGGAAAGCTTTTGCATGGAACATTTACGGTGCAGCGCCTGTCCGGAGAACAGCCGGAAGAAATCTATTCGGTGGAAACAGACCGGATGACAGGCACGGAAAGGGAGTGACGGGATGAAGAAAAAGAAACGGGGATCGTACCCGGGGATTCAGATCGGAACGTCGTACCTGCTTGTGATCTTTGTAATCCTGTGTCTGGTGACATTTGCCACACTCTCACTGTCAAGTGCGAAAAGGGATCAGAGTTATAGTCAGCAGCTTGCCGGCCGGGAAACGGCGTATTGTGAGGCAAATGCAAAAGCGGCGCAGATCATGGCGCAGATCGATGATGCATTTGCAAAAGAGGATCCTGTATTTGCGATTCGGCAGATTGAGGGCGTGACAGCTGAAGAAGACGGAGCGAATCTGGATATTTCCTATGTGGTTCCGGTCACGGACAGTCAGAATCTGGAAGTCGAGATCCTGGTAGATCCGGTAAAGGGAACGCAGAAGGTTGTAAAATGGAAAGAGTCAGCATCTGAGAAATGGGAAGAAAAGTCAACACTTCCGGTCCTTGGAAGTGACTGACGCGAAAGGAGTTTGAGCTATGGATATCATTGTACTGCTTCAGCAGGCAGTTTTAAATCATGCATCGGATATATTTGTTGTAGCAGGTCTTCCGGTTTCTTATCGGGCAAATGGAAGAATCTGCAGGGAGAAGGAAGAAAAGCTGATGCCGCCGCAGACGAAAGAATGCGTTGAGGAATTATATAAGCTGGCAGGAGGACGGGACATCCGGGTTCTTGAAGAAAAAGGAGATGATGATTTTTCTTTTGCTGTTCCGGGACTTTCGAGATTCCGTGTCAGTGCGTACAAACAGAGGGGTGCGCTCTCAGCCGTTATCCGAGTGATCACATTTGAACTGCCGGAGCCGAATGAGATCGGGATTCCGGACCCGGTGATGAGCTTTTATAACCTGTCAAAAGGTCTGGTGCTTGTGACCGGACCGGCGGGAAGTGGAAAATCTACTACGCTTGCCTGTCTGGTGGATAAGATCAATCATTCAATGGAAAAGCATATCATTACGCTGGAAGATCCGATCGAGTATCTGCACCGGCATGATAAAAGTATTGTAAGCCAGAGGGAAATCAATGTGGATACGGAAAGCTACGTCAATGCACTACGTGCTTCGCTCCGGCAGAGCCCGGATGTGATCCTGCTTGGTGAAATGCGTGATTATGAGACGATCGATGTGGCAATGACAGCAGCGGAAACCGGGCATCTGGTATTTTCTACCCTGCATACGATCGGAGCAGCAAATACGGTTGACCGTATCATTGATGTATTTCCGGCAAACCAGCAGAGGCAGATTGCAGTTCAGCTGTCCATGGTATTGCAGGCTGTAATTTCACAGCAGCTTGTGCCGACAGTGGATGGAAAACAGGTCCCGGTATTTGAGATCATGACGATCACTCCGGCGATCCGCAATATGATCCGCGACAATAAGGTTCCGCAGATTGATGGAGTCGTGTATTCGTCTAATAAAGAAGAAATGCATTCGATGGATTTTGGTCTTCTGAATCTGTATAAAGATGGGAGGATCACGGCGGAGACGGCTCTCTCCTATGCATCAAATCCGGAAATGCTGAAGAAAAAGTTATAGAAAAACATAACAGGAAGGGACTGCGGTGAAGCAGTCTCTTCCTGTTTATCGTCAGTGTTTTAAGATTTAGTCAAGGGCTGCAATTGCTTCGATCACGATATCATACTGTTTTTTGACATCGGCGATCAAACCGTCAAGGTTGTCGTATTCCTGGCTGCGGAGCTTTTCGGTCAGAGCACTGCTGACATTGTAAAGTGCAGTAAATCCAAGGTTTACGGAAACACCTTTTAAGGTATGCATTGCACGAAATGCGGTTTCGTAGTCCTTTTTAGCCCAGGATTCTTCAAATAAAGCCATATTGTTGTCCTGCGGAAATTTGAGGACAAATTTGCGTACCATATTTTCATTCATAAACCGGTGAAGAATATCATTATAATCGCCACCAATTTTTACATAACATTCTTGAAGTGTCATTGTCTACAGTCCTTTCTGAACTTTTTTATCTTTGTGAAATTCGTATATTTTTGCCCCCAACATTTTAACATGATTGTAGCATGACGCGTTACGCTTTACAAGATATTTCGTATTATGCATTGTCATGGTAATGAAAAAGGCTTATTTATTCGAAGAAATTGCATCATTTAACTGATCGTACCATTCTTTAGTCTGTGCTTCGTTGCTGCTGTTCAGAAAAATGGTGGTATCTGTTGTCTTTATCTGAAGAACCGGAGGATGTTCAATCCAGATATACATCTGGCAATGTCCGGTTTCGCTGCCACGGAAATTACCGAGAAGTTTGCTGTTATCTTCGGAGCCATCAGACCGGTAGAATTTTTCATCCGGCAGATGATCCAGAAGAGTTACTGATTCCACATCGGCAAGAGCAAAGGTTGCTGTTTTGTAGCCGGATGTAATAGAATACTGGGCAGCATTTTCTGTCAGGCGGATCGGTGTAAAATCGATCCGGATACAGAGGATACACATCCAGAGGAGAAGAAGCCCGGTGCCGACGAGCATTCCTCCGGTGACATATTTTGCAGAAGGGTGTCCGTAGTTTAGAGAATAATTCATGCTGTTCACACGGTCCTGTACAAAATACCGTTTGTCATTTGGATTGTTGTACCAGCCTTTCCGCCAGTAATAGTCATCATCAATATAAAATGGTGTGCTGTCCTGGGAGAGGATCCGCTCTTTTTCCTTACGCAGCCAGAAAAACATGATCAATATGATGGCAGCCGGTATCAGTTCGAGGAAAATGTAGATGCCCATTCCAACTCCGCCAATCCAGTTGCTGGATGCAATATCCCGGATGATCCCGAGATAGGCGCCGGTATTGCAAATGTTGGAGACAAAAAGGAATATGGTGTATAAACGCTTTTCCAGTGCATTGATCTGCAGGTTGATCTGTGAATTTTCACTGTAAATTTTGTTTGGCATATGGGCGAATAAATAGCCGGTACCCATGTAAGCTGCCGCGACAAGAATTGTGCAGAGAAGCATGACTCTTCCATCACTTTCGGTCAGTAGATAAGTACGGACCTGCGGGAAAAACAGAGGGATCAGAATCACTGCAGCCGGGATCAGATGAAGCTTTGCCGGCAGTATCTTTTTCGCAATTTGTGAGGAAGTGCGGGTATCCACTGCAGCGGACACATCTGCATTTGCTGAGCTGATCCATCCATTTTTCTGCTTAATGTCGTATACTTTCTGATGATAATGATAGACACGGAGGATGGTAAGAAGGCAGAATTCTACGAACCACAGTGTCCATACGGTAATAAAAATAGAAAAGTAAGTAAAGCAAAGCAGGCATACCGCAATTCCTGCAAGCATGTTCCACAAATAAAACTGGCGGTTGCGCTTTTTATAAAGCTGGAGAAGCTCTTTTACGTCGGGATGTTCAAGTTCAGATTTAGGAATATGGACTCCCATCAGCATTCCTTCCCGGTAGTTTGCAATATTTCCATAGACTCCGGCAAAGATGCCGACCATGGAAATGTCTGTAATTAAAAATATAATCAGCATCATCATTTCGCTGTTACCTCCATTTCGTTAAATGCTCTCTGGCAGAGTTCCAGGAAGTCTGCCAAAGTCATGCCGTGGAACTTTGCTTCTGCGCTTAAAAGTTCCAGTTCATCTGTCAGCTTTTCGTCAAAGCGGTTATCTTGTGGAGCAGAGGAAGTGGGATAACAGATGGTTGTTCCCTTACGGCGGTCTGTCTCGAGAAAGCCTTCTGTTTTCAAAAGCTGGTAAGCTTTGCTGACGGTCATGGTGTTGATACCGAGATCGGTTGCCATCTGGCGGACGGTCGGAAGCGATTCCCCCGGCTCAAATTCCCCTCGCCCGATCCCTTTGACAATCTCGTTGTGCAGCTGAAGGTAGATCGGGATTTCGGACTGCATGTTGATCTTGATGATCATATATCGGCATCTCCTTTCTGTGGGATTTGATTGTATTATACCACGTAATACAAATAATACAATAGGAGGATGAAAAAAACAGGAAAATGATGTACACGCTTTCAAGGTGCAAATAAATCTTAGAATTTGTTTTCCTGAAAGCGCATATGTCAGTTCATTGATTTCGTGAACTAAGAAGGTTAAGATAACCGATTGCCTGTATGTGAGTTAACAAACTTCTGCATATAAGTCCGAATTTTTTCCATTTGCTTTTTTGTAGAAGGATTGCTATATGGAATCCTGTCAATAATGCGGTTTAAGTAGTCATTTTCCGCTATGATATCAAAGCTTTCTTTGAAGTTAATATCGAAGAAATAGACGATATAAGATACCCAGTAATCCATCTGTGTGACGCGGTCTGCGGAAAGGATACATTTATTTTCAAACACTGTTTCGTATACCTTTTGGGTTATATTCTGTGTACCGAGTTCTTCTTCAGAAACGTTAAGAAAGGTGCTTGTGGAGTCTACGAGCTTTACCCGGCAGTTGTCCAGCTTGTCCTCATCACGGATCAGCTTTGCATGTAAAAGTGTCTGCGGATCTGAAATCTCAGGGAGTTCATAATCGCTGTGATGGGCGATTGCAGTGTAAATGATGGAGTCCCATTTATCATTCGGAAGAAAGCGGCGGATCATGCCTTCATCAAAAAGTACCTTTACACCGTAAGCAGCGTGGTCCATTGTGCCCGGCTCAAAGCTGTCGTAGCGCTTTAACTGTTCAAAACGTCCGATGTCGTGAAGGAGTGCAATCAGCCTTGCAAGATCGGTGTCTTCGGCTGAAAGATGCATCCTTCCGGCAAGCTCTTCTGCCTGCTTTACAACGCCGTAGGTGTGGATGATTTTTAATTTTATGCGGTCATTTTCGCGGTCGTATCCGTTAAGGTAAGATTCAAATTCTTGTTGTGCGAGTGGATAGTACATGAAATTAAGCCTCCTGGAAATATATGATTAGTGAGTAGCTTCTGAAAGAGATGCCAGTGAATTTTTAAAGGATTCAAATCTTTTTGTAAATTTCTCGTCCATATTTTCTTATATCCTCCAATAATAACTGATTTCCACATTCATCAAGATTGACAAGGTCTATTGTGTATAAAGTGGGTAAATTATCAAGCTCTTCCCGTAGATTTTCTGTATCTGGAATACCGGATACGGCGATGTCAATATCACTTCGTTCTGTCGCAGTTCCTTTGGCACGGGAACCAAAAAGAATAACGGTAGAAGCAGAATATTTTTTTGCCAGATTTATAATTTCTTCTAAAATACTATTGATTGTCATAAAAATACCCCTCTATTCAGATATCCTAATAAATTCATAAGCGATCCGCGGAGTCCCGTCACTGACGTAAATAATCCCACATTCTTCAAATCCATTCTGCTTAAAGCAAGCCTGCATTGGTTGATTATCCTTGTGGGTATCTACACGCAGATGTGAGATCTGTGTCTTGCAAAAATCAAAGCAAGCCCGTGCAATCCCTTTGGTTGTTCCGTCAGATGCAAGGCGGTGAACGGTTCCGTATGGAGTCTCGGAACGCCAGCTTCCATTTTCAATGAGTTGATAGTTCGGCTCGTCTCCGATGATGAGTGTAAAAGTGGCAACGACCTTATCATTTTCTACGCAGACATAACTGTTACCATTCTGGATATCCGGTTCGAGATCTTCGAGAGCCGGATAATTTGCATTCCATTGTGTCGGGTTTCCGGTTGCGTGCATGAACTGGCGTGCGGTGTCAAAAATATTTAAAATCGTGTCTACATCTTCTGGAAGTGTTTTTCTGATTAACATAGTGTTTCGTTACCTTTATCTGTTTTTTGCTGTATATGAAGTATAACATTTGAAATAAAAAAAGAAAAGGTGGAGAAGAAAACTGAAAGATAGAATCCCTTGCCATTCCCCCACCGCAATGATAAAATCTAAGAAACAGTGGTGCGAAAAGGAGTTGAGAAGACGATGCCAAAAGTATTCAATACAACAGCAGTATGCATACCGGAAGAACATTATATGGTCGATATATCCGGACGGCTGGAGAAGATCAAAAGCCTCGTAGATGCCGGCAAATATTTTACGATCAATCGTGCGCGGCAATATGGAAAGACAACAACACTTCGTGCATTGTATCGCTATCTGCAAAAAGAATATTATGTTGTCCTTCTGGATTTTCAGACTTTTGACAATGATAAATTTGAAAATGGAAATGTTTTTTCGGCAGCATTTATCAATTCATTTTTGCGGTCGTTAAAAAGAAATACTCTTTCACCAGAACTGGAAGATGCGATAAAAAATATTTTGCATAGTACGGATTATACAGATAAGTATTTTTCCTTAAAAGAGCTGTTTGAACAGTTGAGTGATCTCTGTGCGGCAGCTGAAAAAAAGATTGTACTGATGATTGATGAGGTTGACAGTGCATCGAATAATCAGGTGTTTCTGGATTTTCTTGCTCAGCTTCGTGCTCAGTATATTGAAAGAGATATACAGCCGACATTTCGAGCTGTTATTTTGGCGGGTGTATATGACGTAAAGAATTTAAGGCGGAAAATCCGTCCGGATGAAGTTCATAAATATAACAGTCCGTGGAATATCGCAGCGGATTTTAAAGTGGATATGAGCTTTTCAAGAGAAGAAATTGCAGGAATGCTCGATGAGTATGAAAAAGATTATCATACAGGAATGGATGTGGAATTACTTGCCGGACTGATCAGAGAGTATACATCCGGATATCCATTCCTGGTGTCTAGGATATGTCAGCTTCTGGATGAGGAAATCAGTGTGAAGAAGGAGTATGGCGGTAAGAAAAGTGCGTGGACGAAGAAGGGATTTTTGGAAGCGGTAAGGATTTTGCTTTCAGAAAAAAATATGCTGTTTGAGTCGTTGCGTGAAAAACTGGAAAGCTATCCGGAACTGAATAGTATGCTCTATTCACTTCTATTTACGGGAAAAGCGATTGTGTATAATTATTATGAGACATCCATCAATATTGCGACCATGTTCGGCTTTGTGAAAAATGAAAATGGAGTGCTTGCAGTTTCCAATCGTATTTTTGAAACCTGGTTATATAATCTGTATTTGTCATCTGCGGAGATGCAGAAAAAGGAAATCTATGCGGCATCGTTGATTGACAAGAATCAGTTTATCACAAATGGTTATTTGAATATGAGATTGGTCCTTGAAAAATTTGTGCAGCATTTTCATGATTTATATGGCGACAGTGACGAGACATTTCTTGAAGATGAAGGTAGAAAATATTTTCTTTTGTATTTAAGACCGATTATCAATGGAACAGGCAATTATTATATAGAGACTCAAACCAGAGAGCAGAAACGGACAGATATTATTGTAGACTATTTGGGTGAACAGTATATTATAGAAATGAAGATCTGGCATGGAAAGGAATATAATAATCGTGGGGAAAATCAGTTGATAGAATATCTTAATGATTACCATGTGAAGAAAGGATATATGATCAGCTTTAATTTTAACAGGAAAAAAGAAACCGGTATCAAAGAAATTACAATTGACGGAAAGACAATTATAGAAGCAATTGTGTAACAGTCAGAATTAAAAATTGTGTAACAATCAGAATTAAAAATTGCCAGGCAGGATACAGCATTTTTACTGATAATTCATATTGTTTTTTGTGAAAAGTGTTGAAAGAAACTTTTGTTTCCTTAAGAAACTCCGGGAAATCAGGAAAATCAGGTAAGATTTTCGGAGTCTGAAGGGTCTGCTCCAACAAGACGGAAGCCGAGCTTCATCTCGATCGGGATCTGTTCTCCTCTTTCAATACTGTCAAGAAGTAGCTCTGCGCCGCGGATTCCACTGGTTTTGTAGCCGAAATGGATGGTTGGGATTCCTCCGGTGACGGCTTTTAACATCTGGTTATCTCCGAATCCGGTTACTCGGATGGACGTATTTTCAAGGATATAGCGCATTCTTGCACCTGCATCGGCTGCATTTGTCGGAATCTGCTTTTTTAAGTAGGTTTGAATGGCTTCGATTGCTCCCGCTGCTATGGTATCGGTTGCACATGATATGACATCGATATCACATTTGCTTTCCAAAAGATCCAGAGCAGACTCATATCCGGATTCCAGCGTGAAGGCTGAGGTTCGCTTATTTTCCTCGAAAAGCGTGACACCTGCATTTTTGAGTCCTGCGATAAATCCGTCCTCTCTTGCGGCACCTGCAGCTTTGTCATCACGGGTAACGCCGATGTAAGCAACTCCTTTTTTACTGAATCTGGCAACGGCCTGTCCCATTGCCTTTCCTGCACCGTAATCGTCGTGGTAAATGCAGTTTGCGTGTGAGGTGCGCTGTCCGATCACGACAACAGGAACCTTTGTCTCTTTTAAAAATTTCCGGTGACCGGCGGTGAACATCGTACCGACAAGAATAATTCCGTCCACCGGATAATTTTCAAATAACCGGAGGTATTCTACTTCCTTTGCAGGGGTGTTGTCGGTTCCGGCAAGAAGCATCTGATAGCCTCTTTCGGCGAGAACACTTTCAATTCCGGCAGTGATCCGGCTGATGGATTCAGAATTGATCTTCGGGACGACCACGCCCACCAGGCTTGCCTTTTTGGTACGAAGCATACGCGCCTGTGCGGATGGCTGGTATCCGGTTTCTTCGATGACTTTACGGATCTGTTCTTTTTTCCCTTCACTGACGTAGCCGCCGTTCAGATATCTGGATACAGCTGCGCTGGATACACCGGCGAGCTGTGCGATTTCTTTGATGGTCATAATCTGGTAAATGAAACTCCTTTGTATTTGATACTCTTATTATAGTGGAAAGCAAAATAACAGACAAGACCGGAGAAGGGAGAAAATCCAATCTTGGTCTTGCCTGTATTGTTTTGGTTATAACTTTTTAAAATGATGTGAGTGTCAAAAGTAAATTTTGCCGTTCACATCATTATTATAATCTGCGATACAGATTTTTATAGCGTTTTTTGTCCTCTTTCGTTAAGATAACAGCCAGAAGCATGAATGCGACTCCTGTCAGAAGAACGATGACCCAGGTAAAGATCGGCGTATGATTTTTGTAAATAAATCCGATCAAAAGCTGGTACAGACTCATAAATCCGATACGGATGATCTCCATCAGCCCGTGGATTCTTCCGCGGTGGCTGGATGGGATACGCCTGGTCATGTACGGGCTTTCCGCCAGCATGTAAGAAATCTCACCCCATGTCAGTACGACCATTGCCGCATAATAGAACGGGATGTGTCCGGAAAAGAGGATGAACATCACGTAGCCGACCAGTGTCAGTAAAAATCCGTAGATTGTCTTTTTTGGTTCGGAGGATCGCTTCAGAATCTGAGTGATAAGTGGTGTGAAGAGAACAACGATAAAGCAGTTGATGCTTGTAACTGTTCCGAATATCACCGCACCGGTATCCCCGTGTAGACGGATCAGATCCATAGGAAAGAGATAATTATACATCTGGTAAAGTGCTGTGTACCCGCTGGTGATCAGAATGAACAGCAGAACAAGCCGGTTTTCTTTAAGAATCGTCAGCAGGCTTTCCCCGTGGCGTTCGGCCTGATAAATGGCGTTGCTATCACTTTCTTCTTTTTCCGGTGTGATATTCTGTACAAAGAAATAGATCATCACAGAAGAAGTGCCGATGGAAATTCCACTGAGCAAAAATGCAAGCCATAAGTAATTGCGAAACATAAATCCGGCTACAGCAGAAGCCATCACGCCGCCGAGATTTGCTGTCAGATACTGGAGGGAATACCCTCTCTCCCTGTCTTTGCTGAGGGTGATATCCGCAGTAAGCGAATTGTAGGACGGATTTTCCATGTTCTGGCAGGTCGATGCGATAAACATCAGGACAATGGATTTTGTCGTCAGCGGGATCAGTCCGCAGATGATATAAGAAATGACGGAAATCATATCCAGGTAAACGATATTCATTTTCTTATTAAAACGATCGGCCATCTTTCCACCGATCAGATTTGCCGGGATCGTCAGGATCCCCATCAGTGCCGTGATCCAGGCAATTTGCACGGCATTCATCCCAAGCTTCTGGCTTAAGATCATCGTCAGCATCGGACGGACCATTGCCCCCATGGCCGTCACAAAGCGTCCGAAGCATAAGACATAGTTTTCTTTTCTAAGACCTTTGTATTGTGAAATTAGATTCATGATACGTTTTCCCCTTTGCATATTCCCCAGTTCCAAACTACTAATAATATACAATGCGGGCACTTTTTTGTCTATCTTATTCCGTCGGGTATCAACAAAAAATGGTGGTTGATTGAAGCCGGAAAATGATGTATGTTAGTACTTAGGAAATAGCAGTTGTAGGGGATTACGACTGAGCGAAAAAGGAGAATATGATGAAATCAGAAGAAGTTACGAGAATACTGGAAAATGCCATCCGTATCGGAAAAGGTGTGATCCGGTATGGAAGTGTCGCATCGTATATTCCGGAGCTTGCCAAGGCAGATAAGAATAAACTGGGGATCTGCCTTTACACAATAGACGGCAATCAATTTGAGACCGGAAATACAGAGGACAGATTTACGATACAGTCCATTTCCAAAGTAATGGCACTGTGCTTGGCGCTGGAAACGTTTGGAGCAGAGTTTGTGTTTGATCATGTGGGCGTGGAGCCGTCGGGAGAGGCTTTTAATTCACTGGTAGAACTGGATAACCGGAGCAACCGGCCCTTTAATCCGATGATCAATTCCGGAGCAATTACGGTTGCAAGTCTGCTAGTGAACCATTATTCCATCGAAGATATGCAGAAGTATATGCAGGAAGTATGCGAAGATCCGGAGATCGCGATAGACGAAGCCGTATTTCAGTCTGAGATGGCGACCTGCGCAAGAAATAAGGCGATTGCCTATCTTTTAAAAAGTAAGGACATCATTGATACCGATGTAGAAGAAAGTGTTACCTTTTATACCAAGATGTGTTCCATGTCGGTAAATGCAAGAGATCTGGCAAGGTTCGGTCTTCTGCTGGCAAATGACGGAGTGCAGCTTTCCACCGGAAAACGTCTGATCTCATCTCAGACTGTGCGGATGGTGCAGACCATTATGCTTACTTGCGGAATGTATGACGGATCGGGAGAATTTGCATTAAGAACAGGAATTCCGACTAAAAGTGGAGTAGGCGGAGGTCTCCTTAGCGTGTCGAAAAAGAAAATGGGAATCGGGATCTACGGACCGTCTCTTGACAAAAAAGGAAACTGTATCGCAGGCTGCGAATTGCTGGGATATATTTCAGAAGCACTGCATCTTCACATCTTTGATACCAGAGAGTGGAAGGTAGAAGAATAAAAAAAGACGATACTGCAGAACTCCCTTAGCATGTGGTTTTGCAGTGTCGCTTTTCTTTTATTCGCTTATTTTTCAGAGGATGGAAGACAATTTCCATCTTTAACAATGGTTGGTTCTTTTCCTGCGATCATGGTTACCATGTATCCATTTTTTCCAAAATTGAGTGCAACGACTTTCCCTTTTTTCGTATGGAAAATCTGAATAAGGATATCTTTTGAAGTCGGTTTGTCTTTAAAATAGTTGCTTGGTCTGCTGTTCCCGGTAGGAATCGCACCATTGCCGAATGTATAGCGCGGTTTTGCATTTTTATCTGCACTTTCCAGATAAATAAGTACTTGTCTTGCAACTCGCCGGCTGGATGTATTGACCTCGGTCTGATCTTTGGGATTCCTTTGAAGAGCATTTAATGCACCGTTTGATATTCTTCCGAGCTTTGTCATCTTTTCGCCGCCGATTGTGGAGGTAAACTTGCAAGATTCTTCAAAGCTTTCCGGGTACATAGCATAACATTCGGACAAAGCAGCCTGAGTAGCAGTCCAGACTTCTTTTGCCTCAGTTAAAACAGCCTGCTTTTTTGCTTTTTCAATATATCCTGTCAAAGACGGAATTAGCAGTGTTGCCAGTATTGTAAGAATAGATAGTACAACAATGAGTTCTACAAGTGTAAAGCCGTGTTTTTTATGAATTGTTTTTATGAAAATCACTCCCATTAAAAATATGTTAAAATGTGTATAGATGCAATTTTTTATAATGATATAATACATTCTGATTGAAGAATGGTCAAGACAAATATGGTAATCAGAATACAAGAAATAAGGTAATATATAGATATGAATCAAGTCATGGAAAGAGAGGTATGAAAGCAATGGTTGATTTGAAAATGCTGGAGGAAAAGACTCCGATTTTGAAGGAGATCTGTAGTGAAAAAGAGGTGTTCTGGAAAAATCCGGACAAAACAGCTTGTGGGGAAGCAATGGAACAGATCGAACTTGGTATGGAAGATGTAGAAGATGCGGAGCGCAGACTAGAGCGTTTTGCACCGTTCATTATGAAATGTTTCCCGGAAACAAAAGAGAGAAACGGAATCATCGAATCTGTTCTGACACCGGTTCCGAAGATGAAGGATTTGCTGAATGAGAAATACGACAGCAATCTGGAAGGGAACTTATTATTAAAGCAGGACAGCCATCTGGCGATCGCCGGTTCGATCAAGGCACGCGGCGGTATTTATGAGATTTTGAAGCACACAGAAGAACTTGCATTAGAGCATGGGATTTTGAGTCTGGAAGACAATTATGAGAAACTGGCGAGTGAAGAATGCAGAGAGTTTTTCAAAAAGTATACCATTCAGGTGGGTTCCACCGGAAACCTTGGACTGAGTATCGGAATCATGAGTGCAGCAGTTGGCTATCAGGTGATCGTACACATGTCAGCAGATGCGAAACAGTGGAAAAAAGACTTGCTCAGAAGCCACGGGGTAACAGTAAAGGAATATGAGTCAGATTATAGTGAAGCGGTGAAAAACGGACGTGCTTTATCTGATGCAGATCCGAACAGCTACTTTGTGGATGATGAAAATTCAAAAACACTCTTTCTTGGTTATGCAGTAGCGGCAAAACGCCTGCAAAAGCAGTTGGAAGAAAAGAATGTTGCAGTAGACGAGGAACATCCACTCTTTGTATATATTCCCTGCGGAGTAGGTGGAGCACCGGGTGGTGTATGCTTTGGACTTAAGCTGCTGTTCGGAGATTATGTACACTGCTTTTTCATAGAACCGACACAGGCACCGTGTATGCTAGTCGGAATGGCAACCGGACTGAACCAGGAGATTTCCGTACAGGATATTGGGCTTACCGGACTTACCCATGCAGATGGGCTTGCCGTGGGACGTCCTTCTGGATTTGTAGGCAGAGTAATGAAGAATCTGCTTGGCGGCGAATTTACTATCCGCGATGGAAAATTATATGATTACATGAGAGACCTTCTCGGAACAGAGAACATTTTCCTTGAGCCAAGTGCTTGTGCTTCTTTTGAAGGACCAATACAGATTGAAAGGAATGAATCTGCACATAAATATTTACAGGAGAATCATCTTGAAGAGAAAATGAAAAATGCGACACACATTGCATGGGCAACAGGCGGAAGTCTTGTGCCGGAAGCAATTCGTGAAGAATACAAAAACACGTATCTGGAGAAATAAAAAGAACCGGCTGATTCATGAATGCCGATTTCTGGTATAAAAAAACTGAGGTCATTGTTCCATGATTAGGAAATGTTGACCTCAGCGTTTTTGAAATATTTAATTGTTGCTCTATATGGAATAAAAGTTTTGCTCGCCATTGTTGTATAAATTTAAACTCACATTCCATATCAGGATTTCTTTAATTCTTCCCTATACAATTCGGTTATATATGCCGGACCATTGCACCACAGTTTTGTTTTCTCATCATACAGTGCTTTTCCTGTCTTTGAACATAGAAAATCTGTCAATACCTCTTTTCTGTCCTTGCCCGTCTCTTCTGCGATTTCTTCTGTCACCATAGCGATAAGAAGGTCGATTGTATAATCCAGTTTTTCTTTTGGAATTGTTACTTCAGCCATATCTTCTCACCTTTCACAAATTTCAGACACTC
>ENA-ORTD01000162-ORTD01000162.1-human-gut-metagenome-genome-assembly--contig:-NODE-162-length-73366-cov-13.797015_pt1 | contig 73366 bp, 52 predicted proteins | sample MGYA00241907_ERZ509178 | MGnify/ENA primary metagenome ERZ509178 (study PRJEB26280, sample SAMEA2338793) | human gut metagenome | biome: human gut; feature: human-associated habitat; material: faeces...
AGTGGGTGAAGTTTCCCACCACCGCCGAGGAATTGAAGGAAGTGTTTAAGCGGATCGGGATCGGCCAGAAGGATGACTTCGGCCAGCCCTATGAGGAATGGTTCATCACGGACTATGACTGCTATGTGGACGGTCTTTACAGTAAGCTGGGTGAATATGAAAATCTGGACGAGCTGAATTATCTGGCATCGAAGCTGGATGAAATGAGCGAAAGCGAATACGCACAGTTTCAGGCTGGTATGGAAATGGGCGACCATTGCGGCAGCCTGCAGGAGATCATCAACCTCACCGAGAATCTGGATTGCTATGAGGTTTACCCTGATATCCATGACTATGACGATCTGGGCCGCTATTACATCGAAGAACTGGACGTTATGCAGGTGCCGGAGCATTTGCAGAATTACATCGACTATGAGGCCTACGGCCGGGACGTTGCGTTGGAGGAAAACGGCACCTTCACGGATCAGGGCTATGTGCGTGATACAGGTGACAGTTTCCATGAGTATTACGACGGTGAGCGCGGCAGTATCCCCGACGAGTACCGGGTGATGACTTTTCAGGACGATCTTCCCGAAGAAGAAAAATCCGAGTGGGCTATGGATATCGCCTTTGACATGGACGAGTTTTTCCGTCAGAACGATCCGCAGTATGTGGCGGAGCACCCGGAGGCGCATGCTGCAAAGGAGAAACTTTACGAAAATCTGATGGCCGGACGCATTTCCGCTTTGGATGAAAAGCTGGCGGCGCTGGGGCAGACGCAGGAGGACTATCTTCCTTCGGAGATCGAAAAATTCAAGGACGCCACGGGCTATGAGGAATTTCTGGACTTCGACCCCGCCGAGATCAAGGCAGCGTTGGAGAACCCGGACAAGTCCCGTATTGACGAAATGCTGGCCTTTGCGGAAAAGGCAGAACGGGAGTATGCAGCGGAGGCGGCCGCCTATGTGCAGACGCCCGCCGACATTGCGGAGCAGGCGCAGGCGCAGGCCGTTCCGAGAGATACCTTTTCCATCTACCAACTGAAAAGCGGCAATGAAACATTGGATTACCGCTTTGAGCCGTTGGATGCCATCCGCAACAATGGCCTTTCTGTAAAGCCGGAGAACTATGAACTGGTCTACACCGCCCCGCTGACAGAGCAGGACAGTTTGGAAAGCATCTATACCCGATTTAATATCAACCACCCGGCAGACTTCAAGGGGCACTCCCTGTCCGTGTCCGATATTGTGGTGCTGCATCAGGACGGGGAGAACACCGCGCATTACTGTGACCGCTTTGGCTTCTCCCAGGTGCCGGAATTTTTGCAGCCGGAACGGGTAGCGGAGGTCACGATCCCCACGCCGGATCAGATGGCGACGCAGGAGCGGATCAGCACACCCAGAGGCAGCTTTTGTGTGACCAATATGACGCGGGAACAAATGGAGGCGGCGGGATATGGGGTTCACCATCAGTCTGACGATGGGAAATATCTCATCATGGGCAACGGCACACGGGCTTTTGCTGTCCTCGCGCAGCAGCCGGAACAGGACAATCCTCTCCGCACCGCGGAAATGACGCTGGAGGACGACTACGGCATGATCGACGGCGTTATCAACAACGGCAGACGTGGCGAAGAATTGGAAAAAGCCCAGGAGCACGCAGAGCGGACGACGCCGGAGAAGCCTTCCATTCGTGAGCGGTTGGAGGACGCCAAACGGGAATGTGCCGAGCATAAACCCCAGGAGGGCAAGAAGCCCAGCCGTGATGTGCCGGAGCACGACTGCCTATGAGCCGAAGCAAGAAATGGCGGTTGGAATGGGCATTTTTCCTGGGTGAGAACGGTCGGCGGCAGTATAACCATATCTGTAAAAAATGTGTTCACGGCTGCAAGCAGAGTTTCCGGGCGTGTCTGGTCGCTTGTCCGCATTACAGTTCCAAACGATCTAAAATTTGTGAGGATAAGGGTAGAAAAACCGCAGAATAATTCCCTGTATCCGTACTTTCAAAGAGAGCCTTTATGATTTCTCATGTGTCGGTCTGCTTGCTGGCACATAGAGAAAATGGCTCGATTCCAAACACTTTCTGATACACAAAACGGGAGTACAGCTTTTCGGTTCATCCGATTGGCTGTACTCCCGCTTTTTCTTTTTGCTATCATCAAATTACTTTAACACGGTTCTGTTGTTTGAACAGGGGTACAAATTGTACCTCCGTTGAAAAGGAATTTCCATAGTATTTTCTCATTAGGATTGGATAGGAAAGGATGGATAGCCGCCGCAGTAGGCGTTGTGGGAATGTGTGTAAACTGCCAGGATTGTGAGGCTGTGGGAAAGCTGTTTGCGCAGACTTGTGGGAAAAGGCTTGTCTTTTTCCATCAGGTTGTGAATGGCTTTTCCATCGGCACGAGCGGCAGTTTTCCATATTTCCATGACGCAAGAAAATCATCCAACGATCAGCCGGTACACCGTCAGCGGCACATACCACACCGCCACGATCAGACGCCATGCCAGAACGAAACCACCGATCACACCGCCGATAATAAAGTTCAATGCAAACAAGGCGATCCCTCCACCCAGGGAGCCGCCGCCCGGCACGATCCAGAGGCACATCCGATGGAGGCCAAACGGCAGCCCGCAGAGTATCCAGAGCCATACATAGTCAACCTCTCCGTTCTTCACGCAGGCAGATTTGAAGATACAATACAGGATCAGTGCCACGGTCACGGGCAATACGCTTTTGAAGAAAAATGCTTTGATTGCTTCGCTTCTTGTCATCGGTAAAACCTCCTTTCGCAGCTCCATTATACAGGATGCCGGGAGCTGCGCCCAGCGTCTTTCAGAGAAAATTATTCAAGTTCATGTCGCCGCTGTTGTTCCTGTTCCTTTGGAACGGTCAGTAGTGCATCTACATTCTGTTTAACAGTATCGTATTCCTGGGCTTCGGTTCTTGCGGCTTTGTATTCAGCAAGGAGCCGTTCCTTTTCTGCGGCCAAATTGGCAAGCTCCGTTTTCATGCTTTCTGTTGTCGGCAGCGGTACAGCCCCCAGCCGTTTTAATTCTCTGGCGGCCGCTTCAAAAAGGATGATCTCGCTCTCATGCCCCCGCAGGAACTTTTCTTTATCATTCGATTTACGGTATCGGTCATAAAGCGGCTTTAGCTGGCGGTAAGTGCCGGCGTGCTTCATCACAAGGGCAAGTTCGGCACTTCTGCTTTCTATCCGCTTGATCTCTGTATGAGCGGTATCTCTCCGTGTGGATAATGCGGTCAGCTTGCTTTCCAGTTCTCCATAGTTGCTTATCCCGTGCTCGGTCAGGAAATTCATGGTCTTGGCGGCCTGTTTCAGATTGTTCAGCTTCGCCCAATGGGTGAAGCCTGCACTCTGCTGTGCCTTGATGTTGTTCTGGATATCAATGAGCAGACTGATCTTTCCGTCCTGCCGTTTCGGTTGGCGGGAAGGTCTGGAGCGTCCGGCGATCCGGGCGGCAAGAGATTCTTCGGTGTAGTCCACACCCAGGGTTTTCAGACGGGTAAACCGTTCCTGATCCGGCGCTCTGGCGGAGATATATTTGCCCCGCTTGATCTCATAGCCTTCTCTCTGCAGGCGGCGAAGCAGTTCTTCTAAATCGGAACAGGCTGGCAGGAGCCGGTCAATGGCCGCTTTCAGCTTTGCCTTATAGCTGGTGCCGTTCTGCGCAGCCTGATGTTCAATATAGCTCTTGCCCTTGTCCTGTCCGGGGATGATGACAGACAGACCGTGTTCCTTGCAAAGCCGGTCCGAAGTGCGGCGGATATAGTGATAACTCCGCTTGTTGGAATGATAGTGCTTGTGATCCGCAAAGCTGACCGCATTGAAAATCAGGTGATTATGAACATGATCTTTGTCTATATGAGTGGTAAGTACAAACTCATACTTGCCGCCCAGGATTTCTTTTGCAAGCTCCATGCCGATCTCATGGGCCTGTTCCGGCGTGACCTCCCCAGGCTGAAAGGCTTGGATTAGGTGACGGCCCAGGTTCGTTCCCTTGTCGATGGCATGGCGGCGGGTCCAGGCAAATTCGATATCCGCAGTTTCGGCGGCGCATCCATAGGAGGAAACAAGCAGCTTTCCGTCTGTCTTTTCCGGGTTGCAGATATAGTCAATGGCCGCTTTCAGCGTTGATTTGATAGGATGTGTCTTTGTAACTGCCATATTTGGTCCAGCCTTTCCCGTATCTCGTCCATGTCGGCCTGATACGCAGAGCCTCCGGCGTTGATCCGCTTGGTAATCTGGTTGATATTCCGACCAATGGCGGAAAGCTCTTTGGTGAACGCCTTGATATCTGCGGTGTCTGTATAGATGATATATCCGTCAATCGCCATCTTGCGGAGATATGCGCCATATCTGCGTGTGGGTAACTGGCTCATTTTTTCGTCTATGAGCCGTTTTTCATCCTCCGTAACATAGAATTTCATTTGGATATTCCGTTTTCGATTTGCCATGCGCCGCCTCCGTTCTTTATAAGGGTTTGGGACTATCCCAACAAGCAATTTTGAATTTTCAGGCAAGGGACCTGAAAATCTCAAAATTCGCAAGCGGGTACTCGCTTGCTGTGCTTGCTACCGTATCTTATCCCTACTTATAAAGCGTTACGGACACTTGAAAATACCCGCAAAAGAGCATAAAAAGACGCAAAAAATAGAAGCCACTTTACATCTTCTGTAAAGCGGCCTCTATTCGTCCAGTTTGATCGCTCCGTCAATGGTTGCCTCAATGATCGGCAGGTATTTTTCCGGGCAGAGCTGCAATTTGTGATTGACCCTCTGGCGCTGTTCGGTGTTCTCTGCGACCAGGGAGGGATTGAAGTACCGCTCAACCGGCAGCTTGCAAATCCGTATGAGCTGCAACACCACGGGCACGCTGGGAACCGTCTGCTCCAATTCGATATTGGCAAGATAGCGAGGATCAATGCTGACCTGTTCTGCCAATGCCCTGCGGGAGATATTCAGAGCTTCCCTTGCGGCCTTCACATCGGAGCCGAAGGTTTCAAACCCAGGACAATCTTCAATTTTAGCCATATAACATCACCCTCTTACATTCTATATTTCATAGTATGTTTTTGGAATGATGCTATATGAAGACCATCTACACTTTATAGTTCGTCCTTTGCGTCTTACATTATTCGAGCAGACGAATTATATGCCAAGTCTTGTACGCTATGGTGAAAAAGCAAGTACCTCCCAAAATAGATACTCGCTTTTCATTCATTATATCGGTGGGATGTACCCGAACTGAAGTGCCTTTGTAACAGCTTCAACAGTTGAGGAAACAGCCAACTTCTCAAAAATATGTTGCAGATGATTTGATAGGGTTCTTTCACTCATATACAGTGCATCTGCTATGTCTTTTCGCTTTTTTCCGGTACTGATAAGCTGCAATATTTTCTTTTCCATGCTTGTCAAATCTTCGATGATGATTTCGTCTGTTTCAGCAGGAAAACAGGTTTTCCCATGCGATACATGGAGCAGCGAGGCAATCAGATCATCCGGGCCGATGTTTTTATTCAGAAAACCACATACTCCGATTTTTCTTGCTTCATGCCTATATACAGGAAGATCATACCCGGTCAAGATCATAATTTTTATATCCGGTTTTGTTTTCAGCAAGTGGGCGGCAGCCTCAAGGCCATCGGTATCGCTGAGATTTCCGAGGTTAATATCCATCAGCACAATGTCAATGTCATTTTCAGAAACGATGCTTTCTAAATTTTCAATGCTTTGTGTTGTGATAAGTTCTCCAACCTCACTATATTCTTCCAACGCAATCGAAAGGCTTTTTGCAAAAAGCACATGATCGTCAACTAACAAAATATTGATAAGAACCATCTCCTTTCATGGGTATTGTGATCTCTATGCAAATGCCGTGAGGTATGTTTGCGGAGCAGACCATTGTTCCACCCACACCTTTCACTTGTTCACTAACAGATACAATACCTTTATGTTTTTGTGGATCAACGGCGGTCAAGCTGGATAGCTCTGCTGTTCCGTTGTCACTGATCCGCAATTTTATCACGGCCTTTTCCTGCAAAAGTGTGACCCAGGCACGATCACCGTCAGAGTGTTTATATACATTCGTCAAAAGCTCTTTTATCAAGCGGTAGACAAGCAGAGTGTATGGCTCTACCAAAAACAAAGAGTCGGGACATTCAAAAGATATAGAAACATTCTTTTGCGGAAAGCCTTGTGCAACAGCTTCGATCAAATTCATATAGTTTTCTTTTATTGTCAGATTTTTGAGAAGGACGGGATGATAGTCCTGCATCTGTTCACGGATGTGTATGTTCAAGTTGTCGAGGGTTTCTGTAATTACATCTTGAATGTCGGGTCGATATGCCTTGCTCACCATATTCTTGACAGCAAGCAAATCTTGCAGCACATCATCATGGAGGAAGTTCGCAAATTCTGTTTTCAGCGCTTCTTCCTGCTGCAACTGACGCAAGGCGGATTTGTACTTACTTTCCTTAATTATCCCGGTTTCTCCATGTTTTAGGTTCTGCCCCAAAACAATGTTGCAAACAAAAGCTACAACAGATAGAACATTAACGGAAATAAGCCACTCAGCATAGCCTGCGCCCATGCTCCAAACAAGCAAACCGAGGATAGCGGCCAATAACAGGGAAATAAACAACCGCTGCTTATGGCTGAATACTGTTGATAGGGGCGAACCGTTATGTTCTTTCAAGATAATATTATGGACGCTCATGGAAAACAGAATAACGATCAAGTATACGGCAAAATTCTCAATGTGATCGGTGATGCCCAAGGTGGCAAAGTAGTAAACGAAGAAAGATACCCCAATGGCCACAAATGAAAGCAGGATGGCTTTTCGCTCACTTATCAAAACAAACGCCACTCGTTTCCGATGGTAGGCGATCACAAACAATACGCAAAGGATGTACCCTACGAATTGCAGTCCGTACATACAGGCAAAGGCCCGTTCTGATATTGTAGCACCGACAAGTGATCCGATGCAAAGGGCAAGCAGAAGTATATTTGTTGTTTTTCTGAACTTGTATCCGCTTTCCTGAAACAGAAACATAAAAACGAATTTAATGGAAATATACCAAATGACCGGGCTTAAAAACAGGAATGCTAAATTCGCCATGCCAACTGTTTCAAAGGACAAAAGTATATACCATCCGTCCAATGCCAGCAATCCGCTGAAAAGAGACAGTATTTTGCTTTCTCTGATATTGCAGGCGCTGATGTAGGTGCTATCTATCAACATGATTGATGATAGCAGCATCGGAGCAATGCTTTTGATGCTCAACTGAGATCCTTCGTTTATAAGCCAGGACATATGGAGGATAAGGAAAAAGTGATTTATCAATAATGCTGTTTTCAAAATGATTGATTTCATTATCCGACCTCCTGTCTTTTTTATATTGTAACACACATTTTTGAACAAACTGCGTCCGATCTCATTGTATCAGGAAACTTTCCTCGATTAAAGTATGTTAAATCGTCGAACATTCCTGTCCGACGATTTAACTGAACTTATTTCTTCACAATGATTTTATTGCAGGTAAAGGCCGTGAGAAAATAGTAAACGAGGTAAATAATCACCGTTAATACTATGGCAAGAATGACCGGCAGATATTGAGCAAGCGCATTGCCAAGCAAATTTTGCATGAGGGCTATTTTGTATACTACCGTGGCAAAAACACAGTCCAGCAGTCCCAACACAAAGGGAATGGTATAAAAAGTAAAGGTCTGTTTCCTGATTATCTTTTTGATCTGCTTATCTGTATATCCCATTTTTATCAGCATTTCATAATCTGCTTTCGCATCGGAAATTGCGGAAACATTGTTGAAATATAAAATACTTCCCGATGCAATAAAAAACAGAACCACAAGAAATCCAATCAATAGGAAAGTAGAGCTGTTTATCCAGAACAGTTCATGAATTCGGTGGGAATGACCTTGCAAATAGGGGCTGTGGTTCAGTGTTTTGCTGATCGCCGTATAGAGTTCCTCATTATCTTCAATCGCCTTTCCATTGATACTCATTACACTTGTGGTGGGCTCAGCGTATGCCGCAATTTGATGATAAAGGCTGTCGCTGACAATTAGGGTGGCAATGCTGTTGGCAAAGGAAATGGGATTATCAAGTGTTGTTGCCTTTACGGTTACAGGCACGATATCATTGTTTATTTCAAGTGGGTATATGTTTCCCACCTCGCTATTCCCGTTGCTATTGGGCTGATACTTGGTCAGGATACATTCACTGTCGGCCAATTCCGGTATATCAAGGACAACATTCTTTTTCCCCTGGGCTTCCAGTAAAGAAATATATGTCGAATAGGAAATACATTCAAAGCTGCTCTCCCGCAGGATGGTTTCATTATCTGCATCTCCTTTTGCGGTGCCAAGGCAGTATTCTGCCGGAAGATTGTTTGCGGTGGAAGTGACCTTATAAATATCGGTCTGAATGAAAGACAGACCTTCACTTTCTGGAACCGTCTGATTTATGATTCGCTTAACTGTATCGACCTGATCGGCCATTTCGATTTTGAACTCAAACTCAGAAGGAGCTATACGATCCACGGCAGCAATAGGATAATAAACTGTCAAGGCCATAACGCTTGATACCGTCAAAGTCGCCGCCGAGAGCAAAGTCAGCATAATCAATGTTTTTGCATTTGACCGGATGCGGTAAATAAAATTTGGTACGGAAATAATACTGACAGGGTTATAAAAGCTGCGCTTATTTTGCTTTCTTTTCTGCATGGCATAGGGCAGGAAAAAGGTAATGAGCAAAACTGTTCCTACTACAACCAGCAGCATTGTCAAAAGGCCAATGGGATAAAATCCCACCGTAAGCCACAAGGAGGCATTTCCCCTGAAAATGTCCAGAGCCAGCCCATACCCTGAAATTATCATAATCAATCCGAGCATAGCGGGAATAGGATGAAATTTCATAACAGGTTCCGCTTTTTTCTCAAATCGGACTAAATCGATCAGAGAAGTTTTGAGCAGGAATTTTCCATTTGAACAGCCCAAAACCGCAACGACTATCGAGATAAAGATGGCGGTTTTAGAGATTGCCTGCAAATTGAAAAAAGGGATTGCCCTGCTGTCAATAGAAAGGTTCAAAAGAACTGTTATACCAATAACGATCCCCTTATGAAGCAGCGCACCCAAAAGCACTCCTACAAGAAAAGCGCCGCAGCAAATTAAAATATTCTCATAAGTGAGCATGGAAAGAATCGTAGTCCTCCGATACCCTAATAAAGCGTAAATACCGAGTTCCTTTGTTCGCCGACGCAAAAAGAACTTATTGGAGTAGGCCATATAGAATACTACAAAAACCATCAGGAATACGGAAATAGCACTGCACATGGTTTCCACTCTGCCATTTTCGGAGATTTTTTCAAGCATGACTTCATTCATGGAAAATGAAGTAAAGGCGAAAAAGACAGTAATGACAAGCGACACAGATAGCAGATACAGCGCATAAAACGAAAAACTCTTTTTCAAATTTTTAATTGCAATAGACATAGTTTTCATTTGAGCGCGCCTACCTTTCTGTATCAAGCTGTGCAACTTCCTGTGTAATTGCTTCATAAAAACTCCGTCTGGGTTTTTCTCCCCTGTGTAGCTCTTTCACGATACATCCATCTTTGAAGATCAAGATACGATCCGCATAGCTGGCTGCATACGCATCATGAGTGACCATAAGAATGGTCGTATGCAAATCTTCATTGGCTTCTTTCAATGCTTTCAATAATTCTGTGGCAGAATTGGAATCCAGTGCGCCAGTCGGCTCGTCTGCAAATAAAATACTTGGTTGCTTTACAATCGCTCTGGCCGCAGATGCCCTCTGCCGCTGACCGCCGGAAAGCTCATTTGGATATTTGTTTAGCTGCGGAGCGATACCGAAACGCTCTGCCAAACTCTGAACCATGCTGTCAATCTTCTTTGGCGGCAGTTTTTTGAGCGTAAGGGGAACGGAAATATTCTCACGGATCGTAAGACTGTCCAGAAGAAAATACTCCTGAAAAATAAAACCGAGATGATCTTTTCTGAAGTCGGCGGCATTTGTGTTGCTCAACTCATTCAGATTTACCCCGCTGATCCAGATTTCTCCGCTTGTGGGGGTATCAATCGTGGAGAGTACATTGAGCAGCGTTGTCTTTCCAGACCCGGATGCACCCATGATACCGATAAATTCACCCTCCGCCACACGGAATGAAACTTTGCTCAAACTGGGGCGTATGGACTTTTCATAGATTTTTGTTACTTCTTTTGCTTCCAATAATGTTTCCATTACAGAACAACCTCCTTATTTGTGATGACAATATTGTAATCCTAACCCCACAAAAAAGAATGAGTAAATCAAGCAAGAATGTTTGCGTGATTTACTCATTCAAAATGTCCGAAGTATTGTTATTCTTATAGAGTGAGAATGTATAAAGTGTTCCCATAATAAAATCTCGTTATCATCTGCCCAGCGGCAGAAAAGAAAAAAACCGCTGCTGAGCAGATTGCTTTCCACGCGCACATATGACTATTGCGGCGGTTTTGATTTTCAGAGCCGCCGTTTCTTTTGTTTGTCGGAAACCTACGACGCCCCGGAACACCGTGTAAAGGCACGGCGGCAATTAGGAGGATGCCGCCGTGCTTGTTTTACTTTTTCATAGCACCCACGATCTACACCAGCTAAAAAAAGCGTAGCTCCCCCTCCGGGTAAGTCCGGTTTTGAGTGTGTAGTATACGGTGTAGTATCTTGCGGTTCTGCATCCCTGCGCGCCCGATTGGTCTTGTACCAGTCGGGCGCTTTTTGTTGTTTTACAGGGCGGCCGAAAAAATATTTTCAAAAAAATCAAAAAAGGAGGCTTTTAGCGGGCAGCGAGCGGCCTTGCGTTCGCCTTGTTAGCGGAAAGGGAGAAACCCACCTCATTCCCCCAGGAAAGGGGGTGAAAAGATGGATGTGATCCCCCGTAATGACTATGGCGAGCGGTGCCAGTTCGATGCCTATTGCAAGCTGGTACTCTACCATGAGGCAATCGACTATCTTCGGGAAATGCAGAGACGCCGGGACAGGGAACTGTCGTTCAGCGATCTTCCGCAGACCGAGATGGACAAGCTCTATACGGTTGACAGCTATCCCAGCGACAGATTTACTTTCTCGTCACATGGATATGACCTGCATATCGACAATGAGCTTGTGGCTGATGCCTTTGCCGGTTTGTCCTCCCAGGAGCAGAGTATTTTGATCCTGCACTGTGTACTGGAATTGCCGGATCAGGAGATCGGCCGCCTTGTGGGAATGTCCCGCAGCGCTGTTCAGCGGCGACGGACAAAATCGCTCAGCGAGCTTCGGATCAAATTGATGGCGCTTATGCCGAAGGGAGGTTAACGCGAATGAAGCAGCCTAAATACAAAGGAAAAGAGCTTCTTTCTCTTTCGGTGATCGACGCCGCTCGTGACGGTGACGCCCAGGCCGTGGATAGCGTACTGAGGTACTATGAGGGCTATATCAACAAGCTCTGTACTAGGACGCTCTACGATCCCGACGGCCAGCCCCGTGTCCGTGTGGACGAGTACATGAAGCGCCGATTGGAGATCAAGCTCATCCATTCTATCGTCAGCATGAACTGACAAAACCGGCCCTGGCAGCGGAAACAGCTTACCCTTTCCCTGTTTCCGTTTCCCCTGGGTTGAGGCTGCACTTTGAAAAAGAAAGCCCGGCGGGAGGCCTCCGGCGCAGCATAAGGCAGACGGATACATTCCTGTCTGTGCCGAGCCATACGGCCGGTGCGCCATGACCCTGTTGCAAGTCCGCAGGACGGGACCCCTACTAAACAGGCGAGCGATCAGAACCAGGCCGCAAAACAAGTGTGGCAGCTTGTGGGCGACGAAGCATAGGCAGGGTTAAAGATACTCGCGCATTGAACGCCCGCAAAGCATTGTGCGCCGCACCCATCAGCATGGGCCGGGGTGAGACTCCCGTGGAGCTGTGCCAGCAGCCGTCCGTTTTCTGTCTCTTTTGATGCAAGAAATGGTTTTGTATTTGAAAGGGTGAACTATATGCAAAACGAAGTAAGAACCGCACCGCAGATGGTGCGTGAATATAAAATCGGGAATACAACTTATGTTGTGAAATCCCATTCCAAACCTGACGCCACGGAGGACGCCGTTTCCAAAGTGAAGCGTCTGATACGGAATGACCTCCGAAAAAATACTGCAAACAAATAGAAAAAGGCAGCAGACAGTTTCCAGGCAGCGCGGTATAATTGAGTTAGGAAAAGCATTGTCTGTTTGACTGTCGGATAAGGAGGTTAAAATGTTACAGTCAAACACCCGCCCTGCCGTGAACAGTTTTCCTTTTACCGTTTTGAGTAGCGATGAAATCACCGCTCTTTACTGTCGGTTATCCCAGGACGACAAACAGGAGGGCGACAGCAACAGCATTATAAATCAGAAGAAAATCCTCAAAAAGTACGCAATGGACAGGGGATACACCAACATCCAGTTTTACATTGATGATGGTATCTCAGGCACGACTTTCAACCGGGCCGGCTTTCAGAGCATGATCGCAGATGTGGAGAGCGGCAAGGTAAAGCGGGTTATCGTCAAGGATATGTCCCGCTTGGGCCGTGACTATCTGCAGGTAGGTATGTACACGGAAATCTTCTTCCCGGAGCATGATGTTCATTTTATCGCAGTCAATGACGGGGTGGACAGCAACCAGGAAGATAACGAGTTTACCCCCTTCCGCAACATCATCAATGAATGGTACGCAAAGGACACCAGCAAGAAAATCCGTGCAGTGAAGCGTTCAAAGGGAATGGCCGGAGAACATATCGGCTCCCATCCTCCTTACGGTTACAGGAAAAATCCTGAAAACAAAAAGGAATGGATCGTAGATGAAGAAGCCGCCGAAGTGGTCCGTGAAATCTTCCGTCTGTGTGTCAGTGGTTATGGTCCTACCCAGATCGCAAATATGCTGACGGAAAGAGAAATCCTCTGCCCCACCTACTACGCATTGGAAAGAGGCGAGAAACCGCGTACCGTACTTCCTCCCCATAAATACGCATGGAACGGCCCGGTTGTCGCAATGATACTGGACCGGGTGGATTACCTGGGGCATACGGTAAACTTTAAGACGCACAACAAGTCTTACAAGTGCCATAAGAAAATCAAGCATACTCCCGATCAATGGAAGGTCTTTGAAGATACCCATGAGGCCATCATTGACAAGGAAACGTTTGAGATCGTCCAGAAAATCCGGGCCGGGAAAAGACGGCCTACCAGGATGGGGGAAATGCCCATGTTCTCCGGTCTGCTCTACTGTGCAGACTGCGGGAGCAAACTGACCTTCCATCGGAAAGCTGATGAACCGGCAGAAAAACATCATTATGTCTGTGGAAATTACAGGAACAATACTTCCAACTGTACCATGCACTATATCCGTAACGTGGTAGTGGAGCGAATCGTCCTGGAAAACCTGAAAGAAGTCATCCGCTATGTTTCCAACTATGAGGATGAATTTGTGCGGATGGTGATGGATGCCGATGTGCGGCAGAAAAACCGTGAGCTGGCGCAGAAGAAAAAGAAGCTGATTGAGCTGCAGAAGCGTATCGGGGAACTGGATACCATTTTCCAGCGTATCTATGAGGACAACATCGTTGGCAAACTTTCTGACGAGCGGTTTATGAAAATGTCTAAAGGCTATGAGGAAGAACAGCGTACCTTACAGGCCGAGGCGGATACCATTCAGAATGAGCTTCAGCAGGAAGAAAAGAAAAGTGTTGACGTGAAGCGCTTTCTTGCCATCGTAAAGAAATACACAGAACTGACCGAGTTGACGCCTGAAATCCTCCGGGAGTTTGTTGACAAGATTATCGTCCATGCACCCGATAAGAGCAGCGGCAGACGGTTACAGGAAATTGAGATTATCTATAACCATATCGGGGAATTTGACCATTCAAAGGTCACTCTCTGGAAAGGAAATGCGGTATAGCATATCCAATGCCATACCGCATAATCCTAAATCTGAAAAACATCCTTACGAAAACCTTGTTAAAGCAGAACTCATGGGTTTTGTGAAATCCGGGAAGCTGTACTATGAAACCATGGACTTACCAGAAAAACAGTGATACAATAGGCATACTTACTGATTATTTTATACAACAGGAGGAATTTATGTATAAGGCAATCTTTTTTGATCTGGACGGAACACTGACAGAATCCGGAGAGGGGATTACGAAATCTGTACAGTATGCACTGGAGAAACTTGGAGTTTCGGCACCGGAGCTGGAGCCATTGAAGGTTTTTGTGGGTCCGCCGCTTCTGGAACAGTTTATGAAATATGCGGGATTTGATAAAGAGACAGCACAGAAGGGAATTGAATATTACAGAGAGCGGTATTCAGAAAAAGGAATGTATGAGAACACCGTTTATCCGGGCGTGGAAAACACTTTGGCAGAACTGAAACGTCGTGGCTACCGGCTGGCAGTGGCGTCTGCGAAACCGACCTTTTACGTAACACAGATCATGGACCATTTTAATCTGAGTCGGTATTTTGAGGTGATCGCCGGGACGGACCTCAATGGACCGAAAGTAACCAAATCTCAGGTGATCGAGGAAGCTCTGGAAAGAATGAGCCTTTCTGACCACCGTGACCAGGTGATCATGGTGGGTGACAGAGAACATGACATTCTCGGAGCCAGACGATGCGGGATCCAGTGTGTGGCTGTATCTTACGGATATGGAAGCAGAGAAGAACTGGAAAAGGCACAGCCTCTTCAGATCGTAGCTTCCGCAGATGAACTTCTGAATTTTTTCGTCTGACCCCTCTGCACAGACAGAATATTTTTCAAATAGTGTGGAGGGAGCTTTATCCGGCAGGAATCCATTATCTTATCGGACAGATCCTCGGAAGCGCCGTGCTTCTCTGGCTGACAGGGCATGTCGGCAACGCACAGGAAAGGTACTATAGTTATACGCTGGTGATCACCGGACTTACCGGAGTGTTGGTTATGTTTCCGGCAGTATATTTTTACCGGAAGGATCGTATAGGAAGGCTGATCGGCGGTTTGACTTCCGTTGAGGAACAAAGGCTATCTATTCCTGAAATGCTGCTTCTTCTTGCTGCTGGAGCAGGATTTGCCCAGTATGCCAATGTGCTGGTGGCGATCCTGCAGAACTGGATCTCATCCAGCTATGGAGAGACGATGACGAAGATTACCTCAGGAAAGAGTTTGTTTATGATGATCTTCTGGATGGGTATCATAGCGCCTGTTGCGGAAGAAATGATCTTTCGCTGGCTGATCTATCTGCGACTTCGGGATCACTTTTCTGTACTGTTTTCCGCTGTGATCTCTGCGGCGTTTTTCGGAATTTATCACGGAAATGTCCTGCAGGCTGTGTATGCGTTTGTTCTGGGAGGGATTTTTGCGTGGTTTCTGGAGATGGGCGGTAATAAGTGGACCAGTGTGCTGATGCACATCGGAGCCAATACCTGGATACTTATTTTCAGTGAATATGCCCAGACTCTGGTGGAAAAAGCCGGAGCAGGAAGCCTTCTGATGATCTATAGTGTTTTTGCGGCAGCGATGATCGGAGGATATCAGTATTTTGCACGCCGGGGAGAAAAACGTGGCTACCGGGCTGTCTGATCCAATGTGGAACACGAATGTCTGCCTGCTACTGAATCAGGCAGAGTGATAGATGAATATTTGCTTTACAGAGAATCTGTAGTGGAATCATAGTATAAGGATGCCATTACAGATTTTTTTTATAAAAATATGCCGGAATCTTTTGCTGCCGGTAAATTTATATAGATTTTATATTTATTTAAGAGACCATTTCTTGCGTACCTTTGTATCATGTGCTATCATAAGTGTATCAAAAGAATTAATACACTTAATACACAGATTACAGAGAAAGGAGCGTCGTATGTTATTCTTGGACTATCAGGACAGACGTCCCATTTACGAACAGATCGTAGAGAAATTCCGGATGCTGATCCTGTCAGGAGCTGTGGAGCCATCTTCCAAGATGCCGTCTGTGCGGCAGCTGGCCGTGGAATTATCCATCAATCCCAATACCATCCAGCGGGCATATATGGAACTGGAGCAGCAGGGGCTGATCTGTCCGGTGAAGGGAAAAGGTAGTTTTGTCACAGACAGCAGCAGGATCAGGCAGATCGGTATGGAAGAAACCTTAAGTGAGCTGAAAAAGATCACAGAAAAGGGAATGGCTCTGGGAGTAGGGGAGGAAGAAATGATTGATGTGATCTGCTCATGCTATAAGGAGGGAAACAATGATTGAGATAAAAAACTGCAGCAAAGCTTTTGGTAAGATACAGGCAGTAAATAAGGTCACCATGGATATCGGGGAACGGGAGGTTTTTGGACTGATCGGTTCCAACGGTGCGGGAAAAAGTACTCTGCTCCGTATCATGGCCGGGATCATCCGTCAGGACAGAGGAGAGGTGCTGATGGATGAAGAACCGGTTTTTGAAAATGAAAGGATCAAAGAGCATTTTTGCTACATCCCGGACGATGCATATATTCCGGCAAATTACAATGCTCTGGACATGGCAGAATTTTACCGTTGTATTTATCCGGGATTTCAGCAGGCGCGTTTTGAGACAATGATGAAGCAGTTTCATCTGGATGGAAAACGAAAAATCAGCACTTTTTCCAAGGGAATGAAGAAACAGCTTCTGGTGATCCTGGGAATCAGTACAGGAACGAAATATCTGTTTTGTGATGAAACCTTTGATGGCCTGGACCCGGTAATGCGCCAGGCAGTAAAAAGTATTTTTGCATCGGAGATCATGAGTCGTGAATTTACGCCGGTGATCGCTTCCCACAATCTTCGGGAGCTGGAAGATATCTGCGATCACATCGGGCTTCTTCATCAGGGAGGAATTCTCCTTTCCAGAGATCTGGAGGATATGAAATTCCACATCCATAAGATCCAGTGTGTACTTACTGACAAAAAGAAAGAAGAAGAATTAAAGAAAGAGCTGGATATTTTAAAAACAGAGCATCAGGGCTCCCTGTTGCTTATTACTGCAAGGGGAACAAGAAGAGAGATTATGGAGAAGATACAGGCAAAAAATCCTCTTTTCTGCGAAGTGCTCCCACTGACTCTGGAAGAAATATTTATCAGCGAAACGGAGGTGGCAGGCTATGAAGTCAAAAATTTATTCCAGTGAGTATATGAAATCCTCTTCCAAAGGACAAAGATGGATCCCGGCATTTGCCATGATCGCATTTCTCCTTGCATTTCCGGTAGCGGAACTTATTCTGATGGGAAAATGGAATGAGCGCAGTTATACTCAGAGTCAGCTTTCCTATCTGTATTCCAGCCTGTGGAGCAGTGACTTTCTCACAATGGGAGCAGCTGTGGCTGCGGTAACCGCATTTTTTGCAGCAGTAAGCGGCTTCTGGTATCTGTATTCCCCGAGAAAAGTGGATTTCTATCACAGCCTTCCGGTAAAGCGAAGTGCACTGTTTCTACACAGAGTATTGTTGGCTGTTCTTTATTATCTGGTGCCATATGTGATCATGGAATTTGCTGCGGTATGCATCGGGGCAGCCAGAGGATATTACAGCCTTTCCATTATGAAAAAGGCACTGATCCTGCTGGTGCTCCATCTCCTGATGTATCTTCTGGTGTATTTTTCCACAGTGCTGGTGATCGCCTGCACCGGTACCATGTTGATGGGAGCACTTGCATGGGCAGGGCTGTTTACCTACAGTATCGTTCTGGCAGTGATGCTGCAGTTAAGCGGACATTTATTTTTTGATACCTGGTACGAGGGCAGTTACGGAATTCTGGCAGCAGTGCGGAATCTGGGATCTCCTCTTATGGTGATCGTAAGCTTTATAGATAAATACAGCAGCGGGAGCTTTGGAAAGCAGTTGCTGATACTGATCCTAACGCTGTTTGTCATGACAGCACTTTCCTGGATGGCATTCTGCAGACGAAGGTCAGAGAATACCGGAAAAGCTCTGGTATATACCTGGATGGAGCCGGTCTTAAGTGCCCTGATCACAATACCATCCGGACTGGGGATCGGTCTGATCTTTTATATGATTCCGGAAGATTCATCCAAAACAGCATGGTGGATCTTCGGAATGATACTGGGAACGATCCTGGTCCATGGAATTCTGGAAGTGATCTATGAAATGGATTTTCGCAGATTTTTCCGCAGAAAAGTGCAGCTTATGATCCTTGGAGGTGTTGTGGCAATCTGTGCGCTGACCATGAAAATGGATCTTCTGGGATATGACAGTTATTTTCCGGCTTATGACAATCTTCAGGGAGTTGTGATAAATGTAAGCAATCTTTCATATACAGAGCAGCTTTGCAATGTGGAAAAAAAAGAAAACGGAATCTATAAGATCCGGTATACTGCCACCTCAGACAATAGTTCCGGTCTGCTGGATCAGCCGGTGATGAAAAGTAAAGCATTATATAACAGTCTGAAGGATATCAGGCTTCAGAATGAAAAAGGAAAAAAATCAGGAAGGCGCATGTATGTGCGCTACATAAATAAACAGGGATTCAGTGTATGCAGAGGCTATATTGTATCCTCTGCACAGGCACAGAATCTTATGGAAGCCCTGTATGATGAGCAGACATGGAAAGAAGACAGATATTCATTTTTTCAGCTGGACAAACAGTATCTGAAAGAGGTCACCGGTATTTTCTGTGACGGAGATATTCAAACCTTATTTGAGAAAAATGCAGAGAAGCGTCAGGCGCTGGCAGAGGCGTTGAGAAAGGATATTCTGGAAAACGGCGGTCAGACAGTAAAAGATCAGCCATGTGCAATGCTGATGTTCGATTATGCGGGAATTCCGTCAGAAGGATACATGGATGAATGGGGAATGAATGTACCGGCTGTTCAGGAAGGAGAGAGTGTGTCTACCTCCGTTCTGGTGTATCCGGCATATAAGAGAACACTTGCAATTTTGGAAGAAACAGGATATCCTCTTTCTATGGATGAGCTGTCTGTTGAGTATATTGATGTTTATTACTTCAGCTCCGAAGCTGCCGGCGAAGATGATGAAGCTTTTTCCGACACTGAGCCCATTTCGGATCTTGAAGAAACAGATAACGGTTATAAAGTCCGTTACGATAAAAAGGAACAGCTGGAAGCCCTGAAAAAATGTATCCGTCCATCACAGCTGGTAAACGGATGGACTATCTGGAATGCAGATGCCACAATGGAAGTGGTTCTGGAAGGACAAGAGAGCACCGGCGGGGATTCCGGACTTTATATGACATTTGCCGGTGAGATCCCGGATTTTATCAGAGCAGATGCAAAGGCAGCCCATGTAACAGAATGGGAGGTAAATGATTAATGGAAAAACCAGTCCGGCTGGATAAATTTCTGGCAGATGCCGGCGCAGGTACAAGAAGCGAGGTAAAAAAATACATACAGAAGGGTCAGGTGCAGGTTAACGGGAAATCTGTGAAGAAACCGGAGCTGAAAGTAACAGAAGAAGATCAGGTGGTTATGAACGGGCAGGAGATCCATGCTGCACCGGAATATGTATACTATCTTTTTAACAAGCCGGCAGGCTGTGTCAGCGCAACGGAGGACTTCAGAGATAAAACGGTTCTTGACTACATTGAAGAGAAAGACAGAAGAAAGGGTCTTTTTCCGGTGGGACGCCTGGATAAAGATACAGAAGGCTTCCTTCTGATCACAGATGACGGTCCTCTGGCACACGAGCTTCTTTCTCCGAAAAAGCATGTGGACAAGACCTACTATGCAAAAGTATCTGGGAAAGTGACAGAAGAAGATGTTGTGAAGCTGGCAGAAGGCGTGGATATCGGGGAAAAAGATCTCACACGACCGGCAAGGCTGGAGATCCTTTCTACCTGGGAGTCCGGTACAGAATCTGCAGAAGCCGGTAAGAATTGGGAATCTGAGATCCGACTTACTATCCACGAGGGAAAATTCCATCAGGTAAAACGGATGATGGAGGCACTGGGAAAAAAAGTAACTTATTTGAAAAGACTATCCATGGGGCCGCTGGCGCTTCCTTCAGATCTTCCGACAGGAAAATATCGTTCGCTCACCGAAAAAGAGCTGGAGCTTCTGAAGTCTGCCGGAAACCGCTGAAAAACAGAAAAAAATTGGAAAAATCCCCTTTACATAAGGGGATTTTCTATGCTATAATTCAGAAGTTGCAAAAATAAGCACGCACGGCGATTCTATAAGGATGGTGCCCTACGGTGTGAGGATGGGTCCAGAGAGAAGGCGACCTGTGCGGAAGAATTTAACCAAAAAGGAGAAAAGACATGAGCGTTATTTCAATGAAGCAGCTTTTAGAGGCAGGTGTTCATTTCGGACATCAGACAAGAAGATGGAACCCTAAAATGGCTCCGTACATCTACACAGAGAGAAATGGTATCTATATCATTGATCTTCAGCAGTCTGTAGGAATGGTTGACGATGCTTACAATGCAGTAGCAGATATCGTTGCCAACGGTGGACACATCCTTTTCGTAGGAACTAAGAAACAGGCTCAGGATGCTATCCGTACAGAGGCAGAGCGTTGTGGAGAGTTCTTCGTAAATGAGAGATGGCTTGGTGGTATGCTTACAAACTTCAAGACAATCCAGAGCCGTATCGCAAGACTGAAAGAGATCGAGACAATGGAAGCTGACGGAACATTCGACGTACTTCCTAAGAAAGAAGTTATCGAGCTTCGCAAAGAGCTTGTTAAGCTTCAGAAGAACCTTGGCGGAATCAAAGAGATGAAGAGAATCCCGGATGCTATCTTTATCGTAGATCCTAAGAAAGAGAGAATCTGCGTACAGGAGGCTCATACACTTGGAATCCCGCTTATCGGTATCTGCGATACTAACTGTGATCCGGAAGAGCTTGACTATGTGATCCCGGGAAATGACGATGCTATCCGTGCAGTAAAACTCATCGTTTCCAAGATGGCTGACGCTGTTATCGAGGCTAAGCAGGGAACTGCTGAGGCAGATGGCGAGATCGAGGCTGAGTCTGAGGAGTTTGCAGCTACAGAGGAATAATTCGTATAAACAGAATATTTCAGGAGGAAACGAACAATGGCTATTACAGCAGCACAGGTAAAAGAGTTAAGAGAGATGACCGGCGCCGGAATGATGGATTGTAAGAAAGCTCTTACATCTACAGATGGTGATATGGATAAAGCAGTTGAGTTCCTGCGTGAGAAGGGTCTTGCTACAGCACAGAAGAAAGCAAGCCGTATCGCAGCAGAGGGTCTTTGCAAAACTCTGGTAACAGAGGATGGAAAGAAAGCAGTCGTTGTTGAGGTTAATGCTGAGACAGACTTCGTTGCAAAGAACGAGAAGTTCCAGGGCTATGTTGCAGATGTTGCAGCACAGGCACTTAACACAACAGCAGCTGATATCGATGCTTTCCTTGCTGAGGCATGGGCACTTGATACAACCAAGACTGTAAAAGAGGCTCTTGCAGCTCAGATCGCAGTAATCGGCGAGAACATGAACATCCGTAGATTTGCTCAGGTTGAGGAGCAGAACGGATTCATCGCTTCCTACACTCATATGGGTGGAAAGATCGGCGTTCTTGTAGACGTTGAGACAGATGTTGTTAACGATGCTGTTAAAGAGATGGCTAAGAACGTAGCTATGCAGATCGCAGCTCTGAAACCGCAGTACACAAGCGACAAGGAAGTAAGCGCTGACTATATCGAGCATGAGAAAGAGATCCTTATGGCTCAGATCCAGAACGACCCGAAGGAGTCCCAGAAACCGGCTAAGGTTATCGAGGGAATGATCACAGGACGTATCAAGAAAGAGCTCAAAGAGATCTGCCTTCTTGACCAGACATACGTAAAAGCAGAGGACGGAAAACAGTCCGTTGCTAAATACGTAGAGCAGGTAGCAAAAGAGAACGGCGCTAAGATCCAGATCAAAGGCTTCGTTCGCTACGAGACAGGCGATGGTCTTGAGAAGAAAGAAGAGAACTTCGCTGAGGAAGTTGCAAAGCAGATGGGTAAGTAATCCATTAGCTTAAGTTTTCATTATATTATTTTAATAAGTCTAAATTTAAGTATTTAAAGGCCCTGAAAGCCTTATAAACACTACGTTTCACAGTGATTATAAGGTTTTCGGGGCTTTTTTCTATATTTTTCTAAAAAAGTCCTAAATACCGCCAAGCATCGCTGGAAATCACCAAGAATCTTCTAAAATTGAGTATTGAGTAAGGAAAAACTGAGTAAAAGCAAAGGCTTGCAATCTTCAGCGAAGTTACTCAAATTATCAGCGGTTTCATCAGATCACCATAATTTTCAAAAAACAAATTATAAACTTAAAAACCAATTTTATAAGGAGGAGATCAGTATGGCAAGTACAGCGATAGGCGCAGCTGGCGAGGATGCTCGCACAATAACTTTTATGAACAAAGAACATAAGGAGTTCTATTTGGAATATCTGCCAAAATGCAGATGGAAAGATGTATATCACAAAGCATTGGTATATTGTCTTGGAATCGACAGAGATACACGAAAACACGTTAACAGAATTTATGATTTTAAAAATGGCAGTGTGAAGCCAGAATGTCTGCAGGAAGGATGGCAGACAAGTGGTAGTGTCAGAGTTGTACGCATGGCATTTAATCTCTACTGCAACGGTACACCCAGTGTCTATGACTATGAAGATGCGGAAAAGCAGTTATCGGAGTGCAGCTGTTATACAGTAGAAGATCTGTTTTGCTGTGGGTATGCAAAATTCTTTTGGGAGGCAATAAAGATACGTTATCCGGAGTATTGCTCCTAAAAATGATTGGAGGTCAAAAATGCTGAAAATCAGATTACAGGGAACAACAAATGAACTGAAATGGTTTCGAAAAATATTGGAAAAGAATAGTAACTTTGAAATTTTAAGTATATCAGAGCCTTATGCAAATAAGGGAACAAACAAATATTTTCGTGTGTATGTAGACGTCGAAAGAATCAGACATTAGGAGGAAAAGTTATGTGCAGAGTAATCGCAATCGCAAATCAGAAAGGTGGAGTGGCAAAGACCACTACCACTATCAATCTTGGAGTAGGACTGGCCAAGGAAGGAAAGAAAGTTGTACTGGTTGACGCAGATCCACAGGGGCATTTGACAATGGGGCTTGGATTTCCAAAGAATTTGAGAGTGACACTGAAAACAATGATGGAAAATATTATCATGGGATTAGAGTTTGATCCCAAGGAGGCCGTTTTACATCATGCGGAAGGAATAGATGTGATTCCATCTAACAAACTACTTTCGGGAATGGATATGTCATTGTTCACAGTAGAGGACAGAGAAAAAGTTTTAAAGGAGTATTTGGAACTTCTGGAACAGGAGTATGACTATATTTTAATTGACTGTATGCCCTCATTGGGAATGTTGACAATCAATGCCCTTACTGCAGCTGACAGTGTATTGATTCCGGTACAGCCACAATATTATGCGGCAGATGGACTTATGGAATTGCTGAAAGTTGTGAAAGGAATTCATCAGAGATTCAATCCAGCTTTACAGATTGAGGGAATTTTGTTTACTATGGACAGTTGTCATTATAACAACTCAAAGAGAAACAAGCAGGCAGTGCGAGATGCTTATGGAGCAGAGATTAAAATTTTCAATCAAATGATTCCAAGAACAGAAGCTCTTGCCGAAACTGCATCAGAAGGTGTCAGTATTTTTTCTTACGATGCAAAAGGAAAAGGTGCGTACAGTTATCAGGCACTTGTCCAGGAGGTGCTGAATCATGCGTAAACCTAAGAAAGAAATTCAGCTTACTTCTTATGATGAATTGCTTGGAATCAATGAAGCAGAACAAAATAGCTTCAATCAGGTTTTTGAAGTGCCGCTAAACGAGTTATATCCGTTTAAAAATCATCCATTTCATGTAAATGATGATGAAAAAATGGCTGAAACAGTAGAAAGTATCAAGAATTATGGCATCTTAAATCCTGCATTGGTACGTCCTCGCGCAGAGGGAGGATATGAACTGATTGCTGGTCACAGGAGAAAACGTGGTTGCGAACTGGCTGGAAAAAGTAAAATGCCAGTACTCATACGGAACTATACCGATGATGAAGCCGTAATCGTTATGGTGGATTCTAATATACAGAGAGAAAATTTGCTTCCAAGCGAAAAGGCATATGCTTATAAGATGAAGATGGATGCAGTAAAACATCAGGGCATAAAAGACGAAAACGCAGCTTCTGTTGACAGTGCAGATCTGGTTGGACAGGCTGCCGGTGACAGTGGAAGAACCGTTCAGCGTTACATACGCTTGACCTGTCTTATTCCGGAATTGCTGAAATTGTTGGATGAAGGAAAGATTAATTTTACAGTAGGTGTTTCATTAACCTATTTATCAGAAACGGAGCAGATTTGGGTGAAAGACTGCATAGTGTCTGGAGCAAGCTCTGTTACAGGTTCAATGGCGACAAAACTGAAGCAATACAGCGATGAAGGTAATCTGACAGAATTAGCGGTACAGCTTATTCTGAATGAAAAGAAAACAGAGACAGGAAAAGTTACTTTAACTGAAAAGAAAATACGAAAGTATTTTCCAAAGGAATATAACAGAGAACAGATTGAACAGGTTATCTATGAACTGCTTGATAACTGGAAGAAAAGCCAATAACGAGGGAAGGAGGGAAAGCAAAATGGCAAAATCCGAAAGCACAAAAATAGAGTTTGGTTATTTTCACGATTATGAATCGGAACAGTTTGCTTTTTACCGTATTCCCAAAGTATTATTCACAGATGAATATTTCCGTAATCTGTCCAGCGATGCAAAGGTTCTTTATGGGCTGATGCTGGACAGAATGGCTTTATCTATCAGACATCAGTGGTTTGATGAAGAGGGTAAAGTTTATATTATTTTTACTGTTGAACAGGTTATTCAGTATATGAATTGTGGAAGAGATAAAGCAATGAAAACGCTTGCAGAACTGGATACCAAAAAGGGAATCGGATTAATTGAAAGAGTCAAACAAGGATTTGGTAAACCGGATATTATTTATGTAAAGAACTTTATTTTAAGGACATCAAAAGATGTTAAAAACAATGATGAATCCGAAGAGAGTATTCAACAAAATCGAGAGGTCGAAGAAGTCGACTTATCGGAGTCGGAAAAATCGACTTATCGTGGTCGGAAAAATCGACTTCAAGGGGTCGGAAAAACCGACTTCAAGAGGTCGGAAAATACGACTTATCGTGGTCGAAAAATCAGAACTACAGAGGTCGGAAAAATCGACCCAATTAATACTAAATATAATTATACTGATATTAGTAATACGGACAGGAATAATACTGATCTTATCAATCTTTCAGATTCTTCCGAACAGCAGTCAATGGATTTGATGGAAGAGATGGAGTCATTCCAGATGAATACTGCACTTGTAAAAAGAAATATTGAATATGACTGTCTTGTACAACGATGCAGACTAGGGGAACAGCAACAGTTGGATGAAATTGTGGCACTAATTGTGGAAACAATCAGCATAGAACGGGAGAATATTACGATCAGTGGAGTGAAATACCCATATCAGTTCGTAAAAAGCAGATTATTGTTGCTGGAAGAAAGCCACATAGAGTATGTACTTGACTGTCTGCATGAGAATACCAGGGAAGTAAAGAACATAAAAGCGTACTTGCTTACCTGTCTTATGAATTCAATAACGACAATAGGCAATTATTACCAGGCAAAAGTAAATCATGATATGTACGGAGGTGGCATATGAGAGGAAAAGAAATTATAACAAAATTGATAATTCCTGGTGCAATAGCTATGATTATCTGCTTAATTGTTCACCCTATGTGCATGAATGGTGAAATATTAGACTGGAGAAAATTATTGCTTTTTGTGGGAATACCTTTCGGAATCCAGAAAATGTTTTTGTTGGTCGTTCCAAGAAATGTGGGGACAGGGGAAATGCTTGGTTTGGTGGTACTTAAACTGATGGTAGGAAGTTTGATTGGAATAGGGGTTCTTGCCTGGAGATTATTAGCTGTAGCAGGCATTTTGCTAAAAAACGGCATTTCTGGAATTATATGGATCATAAAAAGACTGAAAGAAATGGTGATCAAAAATGAGCGAAAAGCAACTGGAAAAATTGTATTATAGCATTTATCCAATGAATCAATGTGAGACACAAAGTAAAAGTTATGAAGAGACAAAGGAACTGTGTGAAACATTAGAAAAGGAAATGATAAGTCTAATGAGTCCGGATCTGCAGGCAATGTTTGAGGATTACAAGGAATATACTTTAAATCTTAAACAAACAGAACAGAGAGACGCTTACATAGATGGATTAGCGTTTGGGATTCGCACAATTTCGGAAGCCTTTTTACATGAGAACAAAAATAGAATATGGTGATTGAAAAAGCAGTCTGTCAAGGCTGCTTTTTCTGTACCGCTTACATAGGAGAATGAGATGTGATTGATTTGATAATTATTATTATGGCAGGAATAGTGCTTTTGTTTTTGCTGTCTTGTTGCTTTATGGTTGCAAGGCTATTGGATGAGGAAATATCTATGTATGGATATGAAGGAAAAGAAAACTGGGAAAGGGAACAACTTCCCGACAAATTGTCGAGAAGTTCAACAGATGAAAGACATGGAGATAAATGAAAAGATTCGTTATTTTCGGAAACAGAGAGGGCTATCGCAGGAGCTGCTTGCAAAACGAACAGGAATTAATGTGAATACAATTCGGAAGTATGAAATAGGCATACGAAAGCCGAAAGTAGAACAATTAAAGAAAATTGCGGATGGACTTGAAATTAGTGTAATAGAATTTTTGGATATTGAAATAGAAAATGAAGCGGACTTGATTGCTATGCTGAAAAAAATCAGTCCGTTTTTTAAGTGGGACGGATTGCTTCATGTATTGGAGGGGAAAAAGTTTTTATGATTGGTGTAGGAAGTGTATTGATATCACTGTTTCTGTTTTTGGTTTGTTATTCATTAACACTGACAGCGAAAAGAGCAGATGAAAACTTATTGATGATCTGTGAACAGAATCAGAAAATTGAAGAAGAGAAAGGAAAGCAAGAAATGGAATCACAGAGAGACATTTTAAGAGTAATTGAAAAAGAAATCAAAAAAGGAAGTGCGCCAGTTGCATTTGCAGGTTTGGGGTTTTCCGAGGAATGTTATCATTTGGTAGATAGTCAGGCTAAGATGAACCAACTTTTAGATTATTTTTTTCGCAATGAAGAATACGCAGCTTTGGCAGAGCGGCAGGTGAAAAGTAATATCTATGCAGAAATGGGCAAAAGGCTGAATTTCCGTAGTGCCAGATCTGATCGAGACAGAAAGAATATGGAGGTAGCGGCAAAACGATGGATTAAGAAAAAGCATCCAACATTTGATGGTGATGTATATGTCGAAAATATCCGGTGTTTTCTGGACATTTCCCAAGAAGAGTTAGAAAAACGTAAATGTACAGTCAATGAACAGGATACGACAGCACTTATTTTCAGCCAGAAACATCTTGAAGCATTATACTTGCAATGTCTTATGCACAGACGAAATGCGATGCAAGAGATTCCGGAATTAAAAGGTTTGTCAGAAACGTGCAACAGGATTTATAAATTGCAGGATGTAGATGTATTATTCCAATGCCTGCTGATGGATCAGATGGATTGGGAAGAAGAAAAGTTATATGTGCAGTTCAGCACAATTTATTTATTGAAGCAGACAGTAAAAAATCAAAACCCATGACTTCTCGACAATTTGTCGGGAAGTGGAAAGGAGTCAAATTCCAATGAAAATATATCTCCCCCATCTGTTAGTACCACCGTAATTTGCGGATCAGAGTCGAAAGGAGGCGTGCAAATTGCAGGAAGAAGTTACTCAGAAAACAATCGCATTGTCGGTTAAAACTGCAAGAGTGACTGCCGACGTGTTAAAAAATATGCTGCGGAAGTATCTGTCAGGACAGAAGCAAAAGGGAAAGAATCCTTACAAGGTTGGAAAACAGTCATACAAAGAACTGAAAAGCCAGGGTTCTGGTTTATCCAATATTGAAATCACAGATGGAAATATCAAGTCTTTTGAGCGTGTGGCGAAGAAATACCGCTTAGATTTTGCCTTGAAAAAAGACAGTTCGACCAAGCCACCGACTTACTATGTGTTCTTTAAAGGGCAGGATACAGAAATGATGAATCTGGCATTTAAGAAATATTTGGGTGTACAGATGAATAAAAAGGATAAACCATCTATTATGAAAAAACTTATGCACTTTAAGGATGCTGTGTCTAAAGGAAAGAACAGAGAACGAGCAAGAGAACAGCAGAAAGACAGAGGGCAGAGTTTATGACGGAGAAAAAACAGCAGCATAAGAAGAAAAGAGGAAAAGTTCAACATATCAGAGGCTCTCCGAAAAAGAGAAAAATATCTGGAAAAGCTTTTTTTTCTTCAGAGAGTATCCCAGGAAAAATTCTTGCGGATGTGAAAAATCAGATTACGGATAAGGCAAGTGAATTGAAGAGGGCAGATCAGAAAAAGCTGTTTTTAGCTAATTTCCCCTATCTGATGTTTGCTTATTTTTTCAATAAGATTGCCTGGCTGTATCGGGTAAACACCGGAGCAACTTCCTGGGATAAATTTATGAACACTATTACTTATTTTGAACTGGCGTTTCGGAATCTCTGGCCAAGCTTGAATCATATGGATCTGTTTTGGGGAATTACAGGAGGCGTGGCTGTAAAGTTTATTATTATTTACCGCACGAAAAATGCCAGGAAATATCGGCTGGGTGTGGAGTATGGTTCTGCCAGATGGGGAACAGAAAAAGATATACGACCATATGCTGATCCTGAATTTGAAAATAATATTATTCTTACAGAAACAGAGAGCCTTACTATGTCAAGCAGACCAAAGAATCCGAAATACGCCAGGAATAAAAACATTCTGGTAATTGGTGGTTCTGGTTCTGGAAAAACCAGATTTTTTGTAAAGCCTAACATTATGCAGATGCACAGCTCCTATGTGATTACTGATCCAAAGGGAACTGTGCTTCTGGAGGTTGGCAGTATGCTGGCAAAAGGCAGTCCGATGACGGATGAGAATGGAAAAATCGTGCGGGACAAAGAGGGAAAAGTTATATACGAACCGTATAAAATCAAAGTTTTGAATACAATTAACTTCAAAAAATCCATGCACTATAATCCATTTGTATATATCCGCAGTGAAAAAGATATTCTAAAACTGGTAACAACCATTATTGCTAATACCAAAGGTGAAGGGCAGCAATCAGGTGAGGATTTTTGGGTAAAGGCGGAAAAACTCTATTATTGTGCCCTGATTGGTTATATCTGGTATGAAGGCAGGGAAGAAGAAAAGAATTTTAATACTCTGTTGGAAATGATCAATGTGTCAGAAGCCAGGGAAGATGATGAGAATTTCAAGAATCCAGTAGATCTGATGTTTGATGAACTGGAGCAGAAAGACCCGAACCATTTTGCAGTAAGGCAGTACAAAAAATACAAGCTGGCTGCCGGTAAGACAGCAAAATCTATTCTGATCAGTTGTGGTGCAAGACTCGCACCCTTTGATATTGCGGAACTGCGGGAGCTTATGAGTTATGACGAGCTGGAATTGGATCTGGTTGGTGACAGGAAAACTGCATTGTTTGTTATTATTTCAGATACCGATGATACCTTTAATTTTATTGTTTCTATTATGTACACACAGCTTTTTAATCTGCTCTGTGACAGAGCTGATGATGTATATGGAGGCAGACTTCCAATTCATGTGAGGTGTCTCCTGGACGAGTTTGCGAACATCGGACAAATTCCAAAATTCGAAAAATTGATTGCTACGATTAGAAGCCGGGAAATCTCAGCTTCTATTATTTTGCAGTCAAAGTCTCAGCTTAAGGCAATTTATAAGGATAATGCCGATACCATCGAAGGGAACTGTGATACGACCTTATTCCTGGGTGGAAAGGAAAAAACGACATTAAAGGAAATAGCGGAGATCCTGGGAAAAGAAACCATAGATCTTTATAACACATCGGATACGAGAGGCAGTCAGCGGTCTTATGGAATGAACTACCAGAAAACAGGAAAGGAGTTGATGAGCCAGGATGAAATAGCAGTTATGGACGGAGGAAAATGTATTCTGCAGGTGAGAGGTGTCAGACCATTTTTCTCAAATAAATACGATATTTGCAAACATAAAAACTACAAATATCTGTCCGATTATGACAAAAAGAATACCTTTGATATTGAAAAATATCTGAGTACTAATCTGATACTGAAACCAGAGGATGAAGTGGAACTGTATCAGATGTAACTTCTCGACAAATTGTCGGGAAGTGGATCATGGGAGGAAATCATGAATAATTTGGAAAAAAGGAACAGTCGGTATCCATCGACGAAAATGAATATACCGACTGTACGTGTGAGGAATTTTCTAAGTAGAAAATCCTATGCTTAGTGTAGCACAAAAGGCAGGGTTTATATAGTGTTTTCTTCCCTTTCTGGAAAAAATCTAAGAAAGGACTGGAAAATGTAAGTTTTCCAAAGGTACACTTATGGCATTTTTTACAACGGCAATTACGACCTTAAAAACATTGGTTTGTGCGATCGGAGCCGGACTTGCAGCCTGGGGAGTGATCAATCTGCTGGAAGGATATGGAACGGACAATCCGGGTGCAAAGTCACAAGGAATAAAACAGTTGATGGCGGGCGGTGGCATCGTACTGATTGGAATAAACCTGATTCCACAGCTTGCAACTTTGTTTGGATAAATAAATGGGTGGAATAACCGAAAAAATAACAGAGTTCATAAAGGATCTGCTAACAGGCTGGATCACATCAAACCTGGATACCATGTTCACCGATGTAAATACCAAAGTAGAAACGATTGCTACAGAGGTTGGGAAAACACCCCAAAATTGGAACAGTGGCATTTTTTCCATGATAAAAAATCTGTCGGATAATGTCATTGTCCCCATTGCGGGGATGATTATTACATTTGTACTGTGTTATGAGCTGATTTCCATGATTATGGAAAAAAACAATATGCACGATACGGATACGTTTATGTTTTTCAAATACATTTTTAAGATGTGGGTAGCGGTATATCTGGTTACTCATACTTTTGATATTGCGATGGCAATTTTTGATGTAGCGAATCATGTGGTATCCAATGCTGGCGGTATGATAACCGGTTCCGCATCTATTGATGTTACAGAAGCATTGAAAACGCTTCTTGAAACGCAGATTGAAGATATGGGAATCGGAGAATTACTGGGGCTTGGTCTGGAAACGATGCTGGTCAGTTTATGTCTAAAAATCATATCAGTCCTGATTACCGTCATTTTATATGGACGAATGATAGAAATATATCTTTATGTCTCTGTGGCACCTATTCCGTTTTCAACATTTACGAACAGGGAATGGGGAAGTATTGGAAATAATTACGTGAAGGCATTATTAGCGTTGGGATTCCAGGGATTTTTTATGATGGTATGTGTTGCGATTTATGCAGTTCTGGTAAATGCTATTACAGTTGCGGATAATCTTCATACAGCTATCTGGTCAGTTGCAGCATATACAGTTATTTTATGTTTCAGCCTGTTTAAGACCAGTTCCCTGGCAAAATCAATCTTCAATGCACATTAGGAGGAAACAAGAATATGGCATATGTTCCAGTGCCGAAAGATTTTTCAAAAATAAAGACAAAATTAGCACTGAATTTAACTAAAAGACAAATTATATGTTTTTCTCTGGCAGGAATTTGTGGTGTTCCGGTCTATTTGCTGACAAAAGCAGGACTGGGAACAGATGTGGCAGCAACGCTTATGATCATAGTGATGCTGCCATTTTTCTTTTTTGCAATGTATGAAAAGGATGGATTTCCAGCAGAGAAAATATTGCTTCACATTATCCGGCAGAAATTTTTAAGACCTGGAATCAGGGTCTATCGTTCCCAAAACTTATATGACCGGATTATAGAGTACGATAAATTAGAGAAAGAGGGTGCATGGCTTGAGAAAAAGGCAAAAGAAGCCAGGGAAGCGAGAAATCCGTTCCATTTCCTTAAAAAAGCAGACCGAAAAAAATAAGAAACAGAAAACCGGACTTACGAAAGAAGAAAAAAAGCGTCTGAAAGAACTTCGGATGATAAAAGCGGAGAATCAGAAGAAGAGGAAGCCTTTTACAGCGCAGGATACGATTCCATATAAGGAAATATATAAGGATGGTATCTGCAGGACAGATGATAACTATTATTCAAAGATGGTGCAGTTCTACGATATAAATTACCAGTTAGCGCAGAATGATGATAAAGCGGCTATTTTTGAGAACTATTGTGAGTTCCTGAATTCATTTGACAGCTCTGTTGAGGTACAAATTACATTTCTTAATCAACAGGTGAATTTTGATGAGTATGCAAAAAATATTGATATTCCAGAGCAGGATGACTGTTTCAATGATATTCGGAAAGAATATTCGGATATGTTGAAAATGCAGCTTTCCAAAGGAAATAATGGGCTTGTAAAAACAAAATATATTACATTTTCCATTAAGGCGGATAATCTGCGAAATGCAAAATCCAGGCTGGAGAGAATTGAAGCCAGTGTATTGAATAATTTTAAGGTGATGGGAGCCATGGCAGAGCCTTTAAATGGGGTAGAACGTCTGAAAATTCTGCATGATGTGATGAATATGGACACAAAAGAATCTTTCCATTTCCATTATGGGATGGTTGCAAAAACAGGTCTGCAGACAAAAGACTTTATTGCACCTACCGGATTTGATTTTCGCAATGACAGCTATTTTCGGATGGGACAGACTTTTGGATGCGTGTCATATTTACAGATTACATCACCAGAACTTACGGATAAACTGCTGGCAGATCTGCTGGATCTGGAAGAGAATCTTATCATCAATATGCACCTGCGTCCAATTGATCCCAAGGCAGCTATTAAAAGCCTGAAAAGTACGCTGTCAAATATTCAGAAAATGAAAATTGAAGAACAGAAGAAAGCGGTCAGAAGCGGATATGATATGGATATTATTCCAACGGACATTTCTACATACGGAGAGGATGTGGAGGGATTGCTCAATGAAATCCAGTCCAGGAATGAGAAACTTTTTGAACTTACTTTTTTGCTGATGAATACAGCGGACAATAAGAGAAAACTGGACAATATTGTGTATCAGACTGCAGGAATCGCCCAGAAATATAATTGCAATATACGGAGACTTCAATATCAGCAGGAACAGGGACTTGTGGCATCACTACCACTGGGAATGAACCAGACTGGAATACAGAGAATTATGACTACGACTTCTACAGCAATCTTTGTTCCGTTTACCACACAGGAACTTTTCCAAGGCGGTGAAGCTCTTTACTATGGCTTAAATGCACTGTCAAACAATCTCATTATGGTGGATCGGAAACGATTGAAAACACCTAACGGCCTGATTTTGGGTACTCCTGGTTCCGGTAAGAGTTTTGCAACGAAAAGAGAAATTCTCAATGTTTTCCTGATTACAGACGATGACATTATTATCTGTGACCCGGAGGGAGAATATTTTCCGCTGGTAAATGCCTTAAATGGTGAAGTTATTAAAATCAGTGCAAAAAGTAATGATTACATCAATCCTATGGAAGTGAACCTGGATGTTATTTATCATCCGGAGAAATACAGGATTAATGGCGATATGGAGGATATTGATACCATTATTGCTGATAAAGCAGAGTTTATCACATCTTTCTGCGAGGTCATTATGAAGAAACCTCAAAATGCAGAATTAAATGGTGATGAGGTTTCCATGATTGACCTGTGTGTAAAAGACATTTATAAAAAATATCTTTACAATGATCCAAAACCGGAAAATATGCCGACTTTGCAGGATTTCTATGAACGTCTGAACTTTTATGCACCAGATAAACCAGCAGCACAGAACATTGCCAACAGTCTGCAGTTGTATGTAACAGGATCGCAGAATGTATTTAACCATCGAAGTAATGTCGATACGCAGAACAGAGTGGTATGCTTTGATATTCGGGAACTTGGAACCACACTACGAAAAGCAGGGATGTTGATTGTCCAGCATATGGTTTGGACAAGAGTATCACAGAACCGCAGTCGCAGGAAATCAACCCGTTATTATGTGGATGAATTTCACCTTTTGCTGAACCAGCCACAGACTGCTAATTATTCTATTGAAATGTGGAAGAGATTTCGTAAGTGGGGTGGAATCATTACAGGAATCAGTCAGAATGTAACAGATTTTCTTGGCTCTCTGGCAGTAGAAAGTATTGTGGGAAACAGTGATTTTATCCTGATGTTAAATCAGCACAGCGGGGATCAGAAGATCCTTGCGGAGAAATTGAATATTTCCAAGCATCAGATTTCTTTTGTAAATAACAGTAATGCAGGAGAAGGGCTGCTTTTTTACGGAAATGTAATCATACCTTTTGCAGACAGATATCCGCAGGATACCAGAACCTATGCTTTGATGAGTACTAAACCGGATGAGATTCAGACTTAACGGACAAAAAAGCAGAGGTGAGGTACATTGGGAAAACAAAAATATACGGCGAAAGAGAAGAAAGTCAGCCGTATGACCAGAAATGGTCTGGTTGAGGAAAATCTTGCAACAAAGGAGACCAGAAAAGTTACAAACAGCGATCAGGAGTTGCCTTATAAACAGAAGGATGTAGAACAGGCATTTATTACTTCTGAAAAGAAGAAAAACTCTCATAAAAAAGCTGAAAAGAAACAATTTTCCGAAAAAGTTCAGGAGGGAAATCCTGCCAAAAAAGAAGAGGCTGCAAACAGTCCTCCGGGAAAACGAAAAACACAGGGACGGTACAGATACCGGGACAAGCCTGCAGGTGTATCTGTGGATTCAGCGGTAGAAATACGTGAGCGCAAAGAAAAACACAGGAGCCAGTATCAGCGACAGAAAAAGAAACAGCAGAGACTGCAGTTTGGAAAACTGGAGACAGATGGAAGTCTGAAGAAAGAAAAGAAAACTTCGGCTGAAACAGATGGAGGACATTTTCAGGCAGAGAAGAATGATGTTTCTACAAACCGAAAAAAAGGAAAGCAGAAATATAGCCGAAAAACAATAAAAACTTATCAGGAAGTGGATAAGGCTGCAAGAAAACAGGAAGCTGAGAGGCAGAACAAAATTCCGAAAGATTCTGTTTATACCAAGAAAACAAATGAGGAACAGAAAGCAAAGGTAAAGTACCATTTATATTTCGACAAAAAAACAGGGAAAACGGATGGTAAAAAGAAAACCTTGTCTTCTGTTCCAAAGAAAGCATTAAAAAATGCAGTATATCAGAAAGCAGGCGAAGACGAAGAGGAAAACAGTGCTGTAGATGCAGCACATAAGCTGGTGCGTTCAGGTGAGTGGATATTACAGGAACATAGCAGTAGAAATATCAGGAAGAACCGCAGTCAGATACATAAAGAAAACCGTTTAGAGCAAAGAGCCTGGAAGAGTGCATCCAGGTATCAATATCAGAAATATCTGGAAGAACATCCAGAGATGCAGAAAAAGCTGATCAGAAAATTAATACAGAAGCAGAGGATTAAGCGAGAGTATCAGATGGCATACCGGGCTGGGAAGATTGCAAAAGAAACAAAAGACACCTCAATCCGGTCAGTAAATCTTGCTACTAAAATTGCAAGAAAGGCACAGGAAGTATTTGTAAGAAATGTAACTACTCTGATCTCAATGGGGTTGTTATTGATTTTGCTTCTTTCCGTAATGACAGGATTTGCTTCCTGTTCGGCTATGTTTTCTAATGGAATTTCTACGGTAATCGCTTCCAGTTACATTGCGGATCCGGACGAAATTGAAAAAGCAGAGTTGTATTATACGCAGTTGGAAGCCAGTCTTCAACAGAAAATAAACCAGATGGAAGCCCGGTATCCAGGAAAAGATGAATACAGATATAACATTGGTGAAATCGGCCATGATCCCCATACATTGATCAGTTATCTGACTGCCAGGTATGGGGATTTTAAGTTTGATGAGATAAAAGGAGAACTGGAAACAATTTTTTCTTTACAGTACGGAATCACCGTAGAGGAAAAAAGTGAAACCCGGCAGGAAACATCTACAATACAGGTAGGGCAGTCATTGGGAAATGTTGTGACCAGTGGATACTGTAACTGTCCTATCTGCTGTGGCGTGTGGAGTGGAGGACCAACTGCTTCAGGGGCAATGCCACAGGCTAATCATACGCTTGCGGTTGATGCTGCAAACCCATTTCTTCCAATGGGGACGAAAGTAGTGATGAATGGGATTGAGTACACCGTAGAAGATACTGGAAACTTTGCCCAGTATGGTGTCCAGTTTGATGTTTATTATGATAATCACGCAGTAGCTGAGGCACATGGTCATCAGACCTGGGAATGTTTTCTGGCAGAGGGCAATCAGAACTCTGTGGAAGTTACCCGTACAGTAACTGCAGATGTACTGAATGTTTCTGTTCAGGCAAAACCGCTTAGAAGTGTTATTCTGTCCAGAATGGAAGAGGATGAGCAGGAAATTTATGAAGAGGTCTATTCCAACAGAGGAAATTTACAGACATATAAAACTCCGGTTGAGTTAAACTGGTATGCCTATATCAGTACCTATTATGGGTATTCTGTAAACAATGGAACCGGGCAGACACAACTTCACAGAGGTGTGACGGTTAATGTACGACAGGGAACAGAAGTGAAGTCAGCGATGAATGGTTTTGTTGTAGATGTAGGATATAGCGGAACTTTTGGAAATTATGTAGTTACGCAGGATAAAAAAGGTGTGCAGATTAAATACGCTTATCTGCAGAGCATTTCGGTAGCAAATGGTCAGGAAGTAACAACAGATACTGTAATTGGTACAACGGGAAGTACAGGAAGTGCAACCGGAAGCCAGTTATATTTGGAACTGGTCAAAGATGGGGAATATTATAATCCTGTTTTTTATATCAGTACCGGAGATAGCGGGCTGTATGGTGGAGGCGGCAGTTATGATGATGAGACTGTGCGGAGATTATTTGCGGAAGCAGACAAATATCTTGGTATGCCGTATGTATGGGGCGGTTCCAGCCCGGAGACTTCTTTTGACTGTTCTGGTTTTGTAAGCTATGTGTTTACCAATTCGGGTGTCTGCAATATGGGAAGACTTACTGCACAGGGAATTTATGACATTTGTATGCCTGTATCACCAGAAGAAGCAAGGCCAGGAGATATTATCTTTTTCACTGGGACGTATGATGCGGGAGAGCCGGTTACCCACGTAGGAATTTATGCCGGAGATGGACAGATGATCCATTGTGGAAATCCAATTCAGTATACGTCCATTAATTCTGCATACTGGCAGTCTCATTTTTATGCTTTTGGCAGGCCATAAGGAGGGGCGTATTTGAACATTGAACGAATAAAAGAAGAACTTGCAAGAACCTACGTTAAGATTGAAAAGCTACAGAAAAAAGCAAGGGATCTGGAAGAACAGAAGAAACAGGCAGAGGATATGGAGTATCTAAAAATTATCCGAAGCAATGGAGTTTCCGCAGAGGAACTTCAGTTGATGATTGATATCAGCAAGGAGGAACAAAAAAAGATATTGGAAACCAGAGAAAAGGAGCAGACAGAAAATGAAGAAATTTCATAAAAGAGCAGCTGTATTTTTAACCGCAGCTACGTTAGCAGGACTTCCGGCAGGAGCTTTCTTTTATAGTTCGCCCGGAAGTCTGACTGTATGGGCAGATAATGTAGAAGTGGAATCATCAGAAGAAAGCAGCCCGGAAGATGTTGATTTTTCAGATGGATCAGAAGTTGAAATTCATGCAGATCCAGTGGAACAGGCACAGGAAGATGCAGGAAATGATGTGACGGAAACACCAGAAGTAGGGATTACCTTTACAGAACCCGAAGGCTGGCAGACAGATACGGCAACCGTAAAAATTCAAGTGGAAGATACAAAGAATACAGGTGCTTTTTCTATTGCAAAAGTAGAAGCAAGACTTTCAGAAAATGGAGGATGGTCAGACATAACCGGAAATATGGAAGTATCCATCTCTTCTAATTGTAGTGTTTATGTGAGAGTTACCGATCAGAATGGAAATACTTATGAGCAGAATCGTTACATAGAGTGTTTTGATAAAACCAAACCAACTATTATTGCGGCTGCGAAGAATGGGATACTGATCGTGCAGGGAGTTGATGCGGAATCGGGAATTGCTGCTTTGTATGTCAATGGAAATGAATTCACAGAACTGACGAATAATACGTTAAATGTCCGTTTGCAAAAAGCGGATACTTCCTATGAATACTTTACCCTGCAGGCAAAAGACAAAGCAGGAAATATGTCAGAGATCTATAAAGTAGGAAACCCTTATTATGAAAATCCAGATGCAGTAAAAGAGAATACAGAGGTTTCCGGAACGGAGCAGAATGCAGCTTCTTTGCCAGCCGATGGAACTGCAAGTAAGCCCACCAGTGCTACGGCAACCGTAACGGAACATCAGACAACGAACGAGACTGCTACTGCACCAACAGAACCAGAAAACACAGGAAATGAAACGGATACAGAAGCAGATACCGGACGGGTGCAGGGAGAAAGTTCTGCTTCCGGCATGACAACAGGAACAGTTCAGGACAAAGGGGGAAAGGAATTTTATACGATCAAGACAAAAAGTGATAAGGTTTTTTATCTGATTGTAGATAAGGATAAAACGGATGAAAATGTTTATCTTCTTACAGAGGTAGGCGAAAATGATCTTTTGAACTTTACGGATACCAACATGGTCACACTTCCACAGAACCAGGCTATTGCAGAATCCGCACTGCCACTTGAAACAGAGAAGATCACAGAGACACCGGAACCAGAAGTTACGATCATACCGGAAGAAAAGGAAGAACCTGAGAAGAAAAGCAATAATTCCGGCACGATTTTATTAATGCTGCTGGTTCTGGCAGGAGTTTGTGGTGCTTACTATTATTGGAAATTTATGAAAGGAAGAAATACTTCTTTTGATTATGAAGAGGACGAGGACGACGATGAGGAGGAAGAAGATACAATTCGTGAGGATGATGAAGAATTAGAAGAATATGAAATGGAAGGTGAAGTAGAAGACGAAGAATCAGAGGAATAACTTTGTTTCACTTAATTACAGCGACAGGTGCAGAAAGGAGATAGAAAATTGCAGCTTGTAATTGCGGAAAAACCCAGCGTAGCCAGAAACATTGCGAAGGTGCTTCATGCCACAAACGTAAAAGATGGCTATCTGGAAGGAAAAGAGTATCTGGTTTCCTGGTGTATTGGGCATTTGATTGAACTGGCCAGTGCAGATCAGTACCGGTATGACTGGAAAGCATGGAAATATGAAACACTTCCCATGATCCCGGAGAATTGGAAATATCAGATTAAAGAAAGTACCAAAGGGCAGTTTCGGGTTTTAAAGGAACTGCTTCACAGAGCAGATGTCACAGAAATTATATGTGCAACAGATGCAGGAAGAGAAGGGGAGTTGATTTTCCGTCTGGTATATAACCAGGCAGAATGTAAACTTCCCTTTAAAAGACTGTGGATTTCTTCCATGGAGGAAAAAGCAATTCTGGAAGGATTTCAGCAGATGAAAGATGGACATGAATATGATAATCTTTATTATTCTGCGGTGGCGAGAAGTGAAGCAGACTGGCTGGTGGGAATTAATGCCACCAGACTGTTTACGGTGCTGTATCACCATCGGTTGATTGTAGGTCGGGTGCAGACACCTACACTTGCAATGCTGGTGGAACGGGAAAAGAGTATCGAGAACTTCCAGAAAGAGAAGTATTATCTGGTTCATCTTCTGATGGATGGATTGGATGCTGTAAGCAACCGGATAAAAGAGAAAAGTGCTGCCGTTCAGATGATGGAGGATATGAAGGATGAAACTGCACAGATTCTTTCAGTAAAGAAAGAGAAGAAAAAGGTACAGCCGCCGAAATTATATGATCTGACCACATTACAGAGGGAAGCAAATCGTCTTCTTGGATTTACGGCACAGCAAACCTTGGACTATACCCAAAGCCTTTATGAGAAGAAACTGGTGACGTATCCAAGGACGGATAGCCAATATCTTACAGATGATATGGAAGAAAATGCGTTTTTGGTTATTGATGCGGTAAATAGAGTATTTCCAGAAATATCAATGAAGGGTTCGGAACCAGAGATAAAAAGACTTTTAAACAGCAAAAAGGTATCAGATCATCATGCAATTATACCAACGGTAGAAATTGCAAACACGGATTTAAAAGCACTTCCGGGTGGAGAAAAAGAAATTCTTATGCTGATTGCATCAAAGTTATTATGTGCATCGGAACAGGAATACATATATGAGAGTATTAAGACTGAAATTTCCTGTCATGGAGAACTGTTTACTGCATCTGGAAAGAATGTTCTCCAATATGGATGGAAAGAAGTGGAAGAACGGTTCTTTAAATCATATGGGAAAAATGCAGAAAAGCCAGAAGAGGAGGAAAGTGATTTTCCAGATATAAAAATAGGACAGGTATTTGAATGTGTTGTTGTAAAATTTAGTGAACATTTTACAGCACCGCCGAAACATTATACGGAGGATACGCTCCTTAGTGCCATGGAACACGCTGGAAGTTCGGATACGATAGAAGACGCAGAGAGAAAAGGGCTTGGAACTCCGGCTACCAGGGCAGCGATTATTGAAAAACTGATTGAGAAAGGCTTTATTGAGCGTAAAAAGAAGCAGATATTACCTACAGCAGATGGAAGAAATCTGATCAGGATTCTTCCGGAAATGATCAAATCACCAAAACTTACAGCAGAATGGGAAAATGATCTGACACTGATTTCCAGAGGCCAGAAAAATGTAGAAGAATTTCTCTTCGAAATTGAAAAAATGGTTACCAAATTGGTAAGTGATAATGGACAGCCAGTGGAAGAATACCAGAAACTATTTTCAGATGGTCGGAAAGAAATTGGAAAATGCCCAAGATGTGGCAATAAGGTTTATGTGGGAAAGAGAAATTATTATTGTTCAGGAAGTGATTGCAGTTTTACTTTATGGAAAAATAACCGATTTTTTGAGAGTCAGGGAAAAATACTTGATGAAGCAACTGTCAGGAAGCTGCTGAGTGAGAAGCAGGTGCATTTCAAAGATCTGGTATCAGAGAAAACAAAAAGGAAGTATGAAGCAACTATAAAGATGGAGGTTTCAGAAACCGGAAATCCAAAGTTTCAGTTGATTTTCCCGGAACGGAAGAAAGGAAAAAAGAATGAAGAATAAAAAAAATATGAGAAGATTTTTGTCGGGATTCTTGGCAATGCTTACAGTGTTATCTACAATTCTATCTCCAATACTGTCCTATGCGGCAGATGTAGTGCCAGAAGAGCCACCGTTATACGAAAAGGTAAAAAATGAACTTGATGCAGATGAGGTGGTAAAAGCAAAAGATCTGGAACTGGAAACAGGCAGTATTTTTGAAGTGGAGAAAGATTTTACCGGACTGGAAATACCAGATGAAAAAAAGGTGAAGATCACTTTCCATGAGGCAAAAAATGAGGAAAAGCAGGACTTTACAACAGATTACGAAGATACATACAAAGCTGTTTATTATGTAGAGCCAGTAAGTGGCCACCCAATTTATCAGATCAATCGTAAGCTGATTGTAAAGGAAGCGGTGGTGCAGGTTGCTGAATCTGAGAATCAGGAATCTGTAAGCAACCAGGAAGATGAGAATGAAGCAGAAGGCGAGGAACCATCCATAGGCACTGCAGAGAGTGAAGAACCTGTGCAGGATGAGGTAAATGTAGAAATTCCGTCAGAGGATAAAATCTATGAAGAAGTAACTCCGACAGAAATTCCGGTTGAGGAAGAGCCAATAGATACACCAATCCCGGAAAATCCGTCTGAGGAAGTTTCAACAGAAGAACCTGCCATAGATGATAATCCGGATACAGACAGCACATTTGAAGAAATTACAGATACAGATCCGGAAGAAATGCCAGAGGCGACAGACGACTCTTTTACAGATGGAACAGAGAAAACAGAAGATGCAGATGGAAATTATCAGGTAAATATTGTTCGTGGAGAGGAATTTCATATTGAGCTGAACCATGAAGATGGACAGTATCAGCCAGGAGAAACCGTTGTATTTTCCGGAGATATGCCGCAAGGCAGCTTAATTGCAGTAGGAACAACAAAAGTACAGGCAAACCAGACAGAGAATACAGAAGATTTATTGTATTCAGAGGTGACTTATCACGAAGAATCGGATAAATTCAGTTTTGAAATGCCAGCAGATGACATTGACCTAAGTGTTTCCATGGATCAGGCAGAAAATGGTATCATGTTACTTGCAACCGATACTCCATGGGATGATGCAACAAATATTGAAGCAAATAAATATTACTATTATTCAGATGGCCAGGTTCATCCGTTTGATACAGTTATGGGACAGGGTGGAAATGACAGCTACAAATATGTTCGTTACAAAGCAGGCGGAAAGACTTATACAGTAAATGCGTATTGTATGCAGCACTCCATGCAGTCACCTCCAAGTGGGACAACATATAAAAATATGGTTGAACTGGATGAGGGCGGAGATGATAAGTATCTGCGGAAAGCTTTGTTCTATGGATATGGCGGTCCTGGATGGGGACATACATTCAACGGGTACAATGTAAAATCCATCATGGAAAAATATGGATGCAGTTCTGAGACAAGAGCCATGCAGCATTATCTGGTTGATTATTTGTATGATGGCGAATCCGGATTTGGAGGTGCGCTTTCTACAACAGCGAAAAATATGCTGAAAGAGATTAAAGCAGCTCTTGCTAAAATGCCTGATCCGACAGCAATGAAACTTCTTCCAGGACTTTCCGTTAATGCAACGGGAAAGGAAACAGAAAGTTTTACCTGGAAGGCAAATGAAGCATTTACCATTACCATTCATCTGGAGAACGGAGTAAGCCTTGTTAATGAAACCACAGGAAAAACGGCATCTGGAAATGTCACTGTAAAGGGTGGAGAGAAATTCCATCTTGTAGCTACAACAGCCAATATGGGTAGCCTGAAAGGAAAGTATGCGATCACATCTAATTTCCCTTTGGATTTCCATGCAATGCTCTTAAAATTGGAGAGTTCACAGGACATTGGTTTTGGCTACTATACAGATTCCTCTGACCTGCAGATTACAGTTGACTGGCCGGAAGAAGCAGTTATTGAAATTACAAAGAAAGATGGCGATACTGGAAAAAATCTGGCCGGAGCCGTGTATGGAGTATATAGTGATAACGCCTGCACAAAGCTGATTGTTAAGATGCCGCCAACAGACAGCAATGGTTCTTCACGTGTAACTCTTACCAAGACACAGGATACTGTTTACTTAAAAGAAATCACAGCACCGGAAGGTTATGTTGTCCAGGCTTCTTCGTATGGAGTGAAATTAGTAGTTGGCAGTACAACCAAACAGACTGTAACGGACAAAGAGCAGAAAGGAAATCTGACCGTTTATAAAGAGGGAGAAGTTTTTGTAGGAGCTGTATCTGATGAAAATGGAACTTCATTCCAGTATGAGAAACGCCGTCAGAAAGGAGCCGTTTATAACGTATATGCTGCCGAGGATATTGTAACAGCAGGTGGAAAAACAGTTTACAAAAAAGGCGCAGAAGTAGCGAAAAATCTGATCACAGGTGAGAACGGTTCTGTAACGGTAAAGAATCTTCCGCTTGGAAGCTATAATGTAACAGAAGCACAGGCTCCGGAAAATTTTTATAATGCAAAAGAAACAAAAAAAGTAACCATTTCTTATGCAGGGCAGACTGCAGAAGCGGCTTTCTCAGAGACTACCTTTACAAATGACCGTCAGAAAGCAGTGGTGCAGGTGATAAAGAAAGACAAAGATACTGAAAATACACTATCCGGAGGGCATTTTGCTCTGTTTGCAGCGCAGGATATGAAAACTGTGGATGGAAAAGTAGCAGTAAAAAAAGATGCTCTGATTGAGACTGCAATTACTGGTACTGATGGAAAAGCAGCATTTAAAGCAGATCTTCCAGTGGGATTTTCTTATTATGTAAAAGAAGTCCAGGCTCCGGCTGGTTATGTCAGAAATGAGAAAGATACTTATTCTTTCCAGTTCAGTTATACCAATGATGAACAGGCAAAAATTTCTTTCAGTCATACTTTTGTGAATGACAGGGTCAGTGCTGCAATCTCTTTGAATAAAAAAGATGCCGAGACAAAAGAAAATAAGGCACAGGGAGATGCTTCCCTGGAAAATGCGGTGTATGGACTTTATGCAAGAAACGACATTACCCATCCAGATGGAAAGACAGGCGTTATTTATAAAGCCGGAAGCCAGATTGGTACGCTAACTACCGATAAAGAAGGAAAAGCAAGGATAGAGAATCTTTATCTTGGAGAGTATTACATCAAGGAAATTACCCCATCCGTAGGATATCTGGCAGACGAGCATGAATATGATCTTGTATGCAGTGATGAAGGTGATCTGACAGCGGTTGTAGAAAAAGAGTGTACCTCACTGGAAACGGTGAAGAAACAGCCGTTTGAACTTATTAAAGCTGCCAATAATGGAGACACAGATGCTGCATTACTATCCGGAGCTGGATTTAGTGCATATCTGGTATCTTCTTTGGTGGTAAAAGAGGATGGAAATTATGTTTTTTCCTCTGCAGAGCCGGTTGTGATCGGTGAAAATGGAGCAACGGAAATTTTTACAAATGAGAAAGGCTATGTAAAATCCATTGCAATTCCATATGGAACATATCTGGTGAGAGAAACTACAACACCCCATAATTACAAACCTGTAGATGATTTTATTGTCCGGATTACAGAGAATAAACCAACAGAGCCGCAGACATGGAGAGTTCTTTTGGATAAAGAATTTTCTGCAAAACTGAAAATTATCAAACAGGATGATGAGACTAAAAAATCTGTTCTAATTCCGGGAACAGAGTTTAAAATTTATGATATGGATCATGAAAAATATGTAGAGCAGGTAACTACATACCCGACAACCGTTACACATATCTCTTATTTCACAGATACAGATGGATATCTGATCCTGCCGCAGAATTTAAAAATCGGTCATTATAGAATCGAAGAGGTAACAGCACCGGACGGTTATACCATTAACAAAAATTATGTCGAAATACAGGTGGACACCAATACCCTGTATCAGACTGATCCGGTATCAGGTGATGCAATCATTGAAGTTGTATATGAGAATCATCCGGTGAAAGGAAAACTCACTGTACAGAAAAAAGGAGAGGTTCTTTCGACCTATAAGAATGATTTTAAGTATGAAGTTCAGAATCTTTCCGGTGCAGTATATGAAGTGTATGCTGCAGAGGATATTTATACAGCTGATTTCCAGAAAGATGACACAGGAAAAAGAATCCTGAAATATGCAAAGGGTGAAAAAGTTGCAGAACTGACAACGGATGAATCCGGAAAAGCAGATCTTGATAATCTGCCTTTAGGAGAATACAAAGTGGTAGAAAAGACTGCACCAGAGGGATTTGTATTAAATGAAGAAGAACAGAAAATTTCTTTCGTCTATGTAGACCAGGATACACCAGTGATCTCACAGAGTGCAGAGTTTATAAATGACCGCCAGAAAGTAGAAGTGTCAGTTGTGAAAAAAGATGCTGAAAATGAGAAAGGGCTTTCTGGAGCAGAGTTTGGTCTTTACGCAAAAGAGGATATAAAAGCAGGGGATAAGGTACTGGTAAAAGCAGACGAACTGCTTACAAAAGCGGTAACAGGTGAAGATGGAAAAGCTGTTTTTGAGCAGGATCTGCCATTTGGAACTTATTATATAAAAGAACTGGCAGCACCAGATGGTTTTGTATCTTCTGATGAGCAGATTGAGGTGACTGCGAAATATCAGGGACAGGAAGTAAAAACAGTAAAACTGGAAACTGTTTTTAGGAATGCGCCGACAACAACTGAATTTACGAAATCAGATATTACAACAGGTGTGGAACTTGACGGAGCAACACTGACGATTTTGGATTCAGACGGAAAAGAAGTAGAAAAATGGACTTCTGTAAAAGGAAAAGCTCATGTAATAAAGAGACTTCATGTGGGAGAAAATTACACACTTCGGGAAGAGTTTGCACCATATGGTTATCTGCAGGCAGAGGAAGTGAAATTTACAGTTTCTGATACTGCAGATGTTCAAAAAGTAGAAATGAAGGATGCTGTTCCGGTTGGACGAATCATCATCAATAAAAAAGGTGAATTTGTCAAAGAAGTTACCTGGAAAGATATGCTGGCAGGCGGCATGGACGCAGCATTTGGTTATGTTACAGGTTCTTTGAAAGATGTTACTTTTGAAATTTATGCAGCGGAGTATATCAAGGCTGCAGATGGGGAAAGCAGTGATTATTATAAAAAGGACGAACTGGTAGCAACAATTACGACAGATACTCTTGGATATGCGAGATCAGAAGATCTTCCTTTAGGCAAATATTATGTAAAGGAAAAAGAGACGGCGGATGGATATGTTCTGGATGGAGAAATCAGAGAGGTTGATCTGACTTATCGTGATCAGAATACTCCGGTTGTGACTTATGATGAGGACTGGCAGAATAACCGCCAGAAAGCAAAAGTAACTGTAGTTAAGAAAGAAAAAAATACAGACCGTGTTCTGGAAGGCGGAGTATTTGCACTTTATACAAAGAATGATATTTTAAATGCAGAAGGCGAAGTAATCCTGAAAGCAGATACCATGATCGAGCAGAAAGCTACGGATCAGGATGGAAGGATTGTATTTACGGCAGATCTTCCAATCAATGGCAGCTACTATGTAAAAGAAGTGCAGGCTCCTGCTGGATTTGTGACAACAGAAGAAATCAAGGAATTTGATTTTGCTTATGCGGGAGAAGAGGTTGCAGAAGTATCCTTTGAGTTCACTTATGAAGATGAGCCAACTACTTTTGAAATCACAAAATCAGATATTACAACCGGGGAAGAATTACCAGGTGCAAAACTGAAAGTATCCGATTCAGAGGGAAACGTTGTGGATGAGTGGACATCCGGAAGCACACCACACATCATTAAGGAACTGGAAGTTGGAAAGAAATATACATTAACAGAGACAATTCCTGCTGATGGCTATGCAACTGCAGAATCCATTACGTTTGTAGTAGAAAATACTGCAGATATACAGAAAGTAGAAATGCAGGACGATACAACAAAAATTCTGATCAGTAAGGTGGATATGACAGATGGAAGCAGCGAGGTCAAAGGTGCGAAGCTGTATATCCTTAATGAAAACCAGGAAGTTATGGAAAGCTGGACGTCTGGTGATCAGCCCCATTATGTGGAGAAACTTCCAATCGGTACTTATACATTATTGGAAGAAACAGCACCGAAGGGTTACATTGTGGCAAATAAAGTGACGTTTGAGATTAAGGACACCGGAGATATTCAGGGAGCCAAAATGGAAGATGAACAGGCAATGGGCAAGGTGATCTTAAATAAAACAGATAAAGATACCAAGAAGCCAATGAAAGGTGTAGAATTTACCCTTTGTGACAGTAAAGGTAAAGTTCTGGAAACTCTGGTAACAGACAGTGCCGGCCATGTAGAATCAAAGAATTATCCGATTGCGACTTTTAAGAATGGGCAGTATAAAAAAGCAATCACATATATCCTGAAAGAAACAAAAACACTGGATGGATATCAGCTTGATGAAACAGAGCATAAGATTCAGTTTGAGTATGTCAATGACCGTACTCCTGTGATTGAATATACTCTGGATCTGACAAATGAGAAAGCTCCGGAAAAAGATACTCCGGAAACATCAGAAAACCAGGGAGGCAGCACTCCTGTTTCCCATAGTTCTGATGCGACTTCCGTATCCAGTTCACCAAAAACAGGAGATAACACAAATATTGCTATTTTTGTGCTGGCACTTGCGGTATCAGCAGGATGCCTGGGAACTGTAGTGACAGTTAAGAGAAAACGCAAATGATAATATAAATAGTGTTCTGGGGCTGTGGTTACTGCACAGCCCCATTTTGAAAAGGAGAAGAAATTGAAATTAGGAGCAAGAATAAGAAAAATCCGTATGTTTCGCAACATAACTCAAAAGGAATTGGGACGCAGATTAGGATATGGGGAAAGTAGTGCGGATGTGAGAATCGCCCAATATGAAAGTGGACAGCGTACACCGAAGCAGGAAACGCTTATCCGGATAGCAGAAATATTGGAAGTTGATGTCCGAAATTTTTTAAGTCCTGGAATTGCGACAATGGACGAATTAATGGAAACTTTATTCTGGATGGATGAAGAAAATAGAGGGCTTTTTCATCTGTTCCTGCTAAATGATTCAGAAAGTGAAATAGTTGGAATCACAATGAGGGATAAAAAAACAATGTCTTATCTGCAGGAATGGATGGGGAAAAAGCAGAAATTGGGCGATGGAAGAATCACAGAAGAGGAATATCTGGAATGGAAACTGCATTGGCCAGAGAATAAGAGAAAAACAGAATATAAAACCGTATGAAGTAAAAAGGAATTGCTTTGCGGAGAGTTACCTGTTAAAATATTACTGGAGTAACCGTGTACAGGGTTGGTAAAAACCTCCTGGATTTTCAGATTCCGTTAAGGGATACAGAAGAAGGGAGGTGGAGCGAATGGATACATACGAAGTCTTGAGCTTATTGTTCTTAGGCGGTACGTTTCTGATTGCTTTGCTTGCCTATTTGGATAATAGGGACAACAAGCGAAAAAAATAGCCTACCCTGTCTGCCAACAGGATAGGCAGCTCTCTTTGAGAGCAAAATAAATTAAAACCTAATCCAGGAGCATCCACCTTGTGGGCGGTTACTCTTTTCAATTAGAATATAGCATTTTCTCTCCGAAAAGTAAAGTACATTTTATGCAGCCAATTCTAAAAAAGAGTGGGCTGTTTTTTTATTGATAGGAGGGAAGTTTAATGTCTAAACTACAGGACATCCGAAACTTGGTGCAGGAACATGCCGTATCAGTGAGCAGTTCGCCAGGGGATTGGATGGATTATATGGACACAGCATCAAGGTTATATCGTTATTCTTTTTCAGACCAGCTTCTGATCCATGCACAGCGTCCAGACGCAACAGCCTGTGCATCATTGGAACTATGGAATGAAAAGATGTTACGCTGGGTAAATCGTGGTGCAAAAGGAATTGCCTTGTTTGATGAAACCTGGCAGAATACCAAACTTCGTTATGTGTTTGATATTTCGGATACCCACATGGTAGCCGGAGGCAGAAGCCCATATCTTTGGAAGATGCAGGAACACCAGAGAGAAGAGATCCTCACCCATCTGGCAGAAGTCTATGCTCTGGAAGAAAAGGATGCGGCAACTTTGCAGGACGCATTGATGGCGGTCGCAAGGGAAATGGTCAATGACAATCTGGAGGAATACCTGGATGGATTGGAATATGCTGTAGAAGGTACTTATCTGGAAGATCTGGATGAGGTGACGATCCGCAGTGATTTTCGTCAGCTGGCAACAGACAGTGTTTACTATCTGCTTTCCAGGCGATGCGGGCTTGACCCGATGGAACTTCTGGAAGAAGAGGACTTCATGCATATCACAGATTATAACCGTCTGTCAGTTCTCACCTTCCTTGGAAATGCGGCAAGCCAGCTCAGTGAGAGTATTCTGATTGATATTGGAAAGACCGTACATAAAATTTCTCTGGAAGAAGCGAGAAAAGAGGTTGAAAAATCCAATGAAAGGAATTATAATAACTTTACCACGTTAATGCGCGAAATTAAAGATCAGGATGCAGAAACGAAAAAAGAAGAAAATATTGAAAATGAAGGAGGAAACGATTATGGAACTGACATATCATCGCAAGGGAGATTACCTGTTTCCGAATCTGACCGTCGAAGAGGAAGAAGTGACGATCGGGAAATATGGGATGCTGCGGAGGACATTTCTGAAAGAACACAAGAACAGCCTTTATCAGAGCCTGTTCCTGACCGGGAAGCTGAACAGCCATCTGGAACAGATCGAGAAAGCAGCACAGGAGAGAATGGACAGCCAGATGGAGAAATTACTGGAGAAGAATCCGGCACCGGACAAGGAAGCAGATCCGATGGCATGGACAGCACACATGAACGCACTGATGGCAACAGCGGAAGAGAGCATCTTGACGGAATTGGTATACAGTTAGTCGAAGATACAAGAAAAGATGGATTGAGTAAAGCAGAGGAAGAGATCGCCTCTGCTTTATCTTTGCCCGAATATCCCACCGCAAATGAACAAAGACGGCAGATCGAGGAAAGGGCAGCTGCCCTTTATGCCGGAGAAATTCCGATTCCAGAGCAAGTTGTTGATGAGATCTTACGGACAGGAGGAAACCGGAAAGCCAGCCAGCTCCGGATCATCTATAATTTCATGAGTGAACAGACACCGGAGGAATATACGGAGTTTGTGAAGCGTGAATACCGTAAAGGTGGAAAAGGTTTTCAGATTGATGGAAATGAATATTCAGTCTGGTTTGATGAAACCGGGATGCAGATCGCAGTAGGGCATACGGTTACAGACCATATCTTAGATAAGGCATTTTTATCATGGGAAGATGTCAGCGGACGTATCCATCAGCTTTTAGACCAGGGTGAATATGCACCGCAGTCTGTATTGGATGCGGCAAGAAGTAATGCAGTAAAAGAACACGCCCAGGCTCTTGCCTATATGAAAGGGGATATGGCAGAAGGAGTAGCGGAGATTGTTTTTGACGAAGAGGACTTACCACATCTTCGCAGTATCTATCCGGAGATCACGGATTATCTGGAAGAAAAGCTGGAGGATCCCCAGTGGCTTTCGGAACTGAATGAAAGACTGGATGCACTGGCAGAAGCCTATGAAGAAAATCATTCTATTATGCGTTTCCATCATTATAATCCTATAAATATCTCAAAGCAGTTTCAAAAGTTTGCGGATGAGGTGATTCCTTATCAGGTTAGGGACGGCTTTGCCTGGAAAGAACATCCGATGTTCATTACACAGGATGAGATTGATGCTTATCTTGCAGGAGGTGGAGCGTATTCGCAGGGCAGGCTTAGGACGTATTCCTTTTATCTACTTCATGAAGATGAAAGATCGAGGACAGGTTTTATCAAGGAACAGTATGGGATCGGTGGAAGCAGTCATGCACTGTCTGGTGCCGATGATTCACACGCAAACTATGATGGAAAAGGCTTGTTTCTTGCAAGAGGTGCTTATGGGAATCCATATACGTCAATTTTATTATCCTGGAATAAAGTTGCAAATAGAATAGCTTATCTGATCAAGAATGACCAGTTTCTGCAGGCAGAAGATTATGCTCGTATGCCGGAATATGAACGGGAGCAGATGGCAAATAAGGTACTCCGCTTTTATGACCGTCTGCCGGAAGAGATAGACAGACCATTTACGGATGATTTCTTCTGGGAAAAACCAGGAAAAGAAATGGAGGCAGTATTAGAGAATCCAGAGCAGACAGAGGAACTGTTACAGAAGATGGATGCAGCATTGGCAGCTCTTCCATTGGATTTTGAAGCGTATGGGACAAACTACCAGCAGAAAACAGAACTTCTTTCAGAACTCCACCAGTATGCAGAAGGAACCTATACGATTTTCCCGACACCGGAAGCAGAACCGTCTTTTGTGGAATCATCCGGACACCAGATGACCATGTTTGATTGCTTGGATACGAAGGCAGTGACAGAACCGACCGTAGTAGATATGTCAGATGTGGAGGAAATAGAAGAGGAAGAGGTTACTGCCAAAGAAGATATTCCGGAAAGTCAGGAACAGGAAAAAGCTGTGTTAGAACTACACAACTTCCGTATCCAGGATAATGACCTTGGTGCAGGCGGTCCGAAGGCAAAGTATAAGGCAAATATGGAAGCCATCCATTTGTTACAGACTTTGGAGAAAGAAGAACGTTTGGCAACACCCGAAGAGCAGGAAATCTTATCCCGTTATGTTGGCTGGGGTGGTATCCCACAGGCATTTGAGGAGAGTAACAGCAGCTGGGCGAATGAGTATCTGGAATTAAAGAATACTTTATCGCCGGAAGAATATAGTGCAGCAAGGGCATCGACCTTAAATGCTTTTTATACGTCCCCGACCGTGATCCGAAGTATGTATGAAGTACTGGAAAATATGGGACTGAAACAGGGAAATATTCTGGAGCCGTCCTGTGGTGTCGGTAACTTTATGGGACTGATCCCGGAGAGTATGGGCAAAGCCAATATGTACGGTGTGGAACTCGACCCGGTTTCGGGAAGAATCGCAAAACAGCTTTACCAGAAAAACAAGATTGCAGTACAGGGATTTGAGGAAACCAGTTATCCGGACAGCTTTTTTGACTGTGTGATAGGCAATGTTCCATTTGGGGCGTATCAGGTCAGTGACCGCAGATATGACCGGCATCATTTTATGATCCATGATTATTTTATTGCAAAATCCCTTGATCTGGTTCGTCCGGGCGGTGTAGTTGCAGTGGTAACTTCCAGTGGAACGATGGATAAGCAGAACCCGGCAGTGAGACAGTATATCGCAAACCGGGCAGAACTGCTTGGAGCCATCCGATTACCGAATAATGCGTTCCAGAGAAATGCCAATACCAGCGTTGTTTCTGATATTCTGTTTTTCCAGAAAAGGGACAGGGCATCCATTGAGGAACCGGAATGGTTAAATTTAAAGGAAACACCGGAAGGCTATTCAGTCAATGCTTATTTTGCAGAGCATCCGGAAATGGTGCTTGGTGAGTTTACTACAGAAAGTACCCAGTATGGAAAGCAGGAAGTGACCGTAAAACCAAAAGAAGGAATTACCTTAGAAGAACAATTAAAAGAAGCTGTCCAGAATATCCATGGTACGATCACGGAACTGGAACTTTCGGATACAGAGCTGGAGGAGGATGTTGTCTCTATCCCGGCAGACCCGGAGGTAAAGAATTTTAGTTTTACTGTGGTAGATGATGAAGTTTATTACCGGGAAAACTCTGTGATGAACCGCATGGAGCTTCCGGCAATGACAGCGGAACGTGTCAAAGGGATGGTGAAGATTCGTGATATTACGAATGAACTGATCCAGTGCCAGATGGAAGAGGGAAGCGATGAACAGATCACAAAGCTGCAGGGAAAACTCAATGAAGAATACGATACCTTTACAGCAAAATATGGTCTTATCAGCAGCAATGCCAATAAGCGGGCATTTAGTCAGGACAGCAGCTATTGTCTTTTGACTTCTCTGGAATTTCTGGATGATAAGGGAGAACTGAAACGGAAAGCGGATATTTTTACCAAAAGGACGATCCGCCGGGCAGAAACGGTGACTTCTGTGGATACTGCCAGTGAAGCCCTTGCTGTTTCCATTGGTGAGAGGGCAGGTGTTGAACTTTCCTATATGGCACAGCTTTCCGGGAAAACAGAAGCAGAGCTTACCGAAGAACTGGCAGGGGTGATCTTTAAGAATCCGATCAGTGAAAAATGGGAGCCGTCGGATGAATATCTTTCTGGAAATGTGAGGGAGAAACTGCAGATCGCAAAACAGTTTGCAGAAGATCACCCGGAATATCAGGTGAATGTGCAGTATTTGGAGCAGGTACAGCCAAAAGATCTGGATGCGTCAGAGATTGAGGCAAGACTTGGGGCAACCTGGATCTCCGAGGATTACATTACACGGTTTATGGCAGAGACATTCCATACACCAAGATATTATGTAGGGAGCAAGGTCAAAGTCCAGTATGCAGAAGTGACCGGACAGTGGAATGTTATGGGAAAGAATGTGGACAGCTACGGAAATGCCCTTGTTACTTCCACATATGGAACGCAGAGAGCCAATGCCTACCGCCTTTTGGAAGATGCCTTAAACCTTAGAGATACCAAGATTTATGACACGGTACAGGATGCCGAGGGGGAACACCGGGAATTAAACCGGAAGGAAACAATGCTGGCACAGCAGAAGCAGGAGCTGATCAAAGAGGAATTTAAAGAGTGGATATTTAAAGACCTGCACCGACGGGAAGATCTCTGTAAGATCTATAATGAACGATTTAACAGCATCCGTCCACGGGAATACGATGGAAGCCATATTCAGTTTGTCGGCATGAACCCGGAGATCACCCTGATGCCGCATCAGAAAAACGCAGTGGCTCATGTGCTGTATGGAAATAATACGTTACTGGCTCATTGTGTAGGAGCAGGGAAAACGTTCCAGATGATCGCAGCCGGTATGGAATCAAAACGGCTGGGACTCTCACAGAAAAATCTTTATGTTGTGCCAAACCATCTGACCGAGCAGTGGGGCAGTGATTTCCTACGTCTCTATCCGGGAGCAAATATCCTGGTGGCAACGAAGAAAGACTTTGAACCAGCAAACCGAAAACGGTTCTGTTCCCGTATTGCGACAGGGGATTATGATGCCGTGATCATTGGACATACACAGTTTGAGAAAATCCCTCTTTCAAGAGAACGGCAGATTGCCATGCTGGAAGATCAGATCGCAGATATTACGTTTTCCATTGAAGAAGCGGCACATCAGGCAGGGCAGAATTATACCATCAAGCAGTTGGAAAAAACAAAGAAGAGTCTGCAGGCGAGGATGAAGAAACTCAATGACCAGACCAGAAAGGATGATGTGGTAACTTTTGAGCAGTTGGGTGTAGACCGGCTGTTTGTGGATGAGAGCCATAGTTTTAAGAACCTTTTTTTGTATACAAAAATGCGGAATGTGGCGGGTATCTCACAGACGGATGCACAGAAAAGTTCGGATATGTTTATGAAATGCCGGTATATGGATGAACTGACAGGCGGCAGAGGAATCACCTTTGCTACAGGTACTCCTGTATCAAATAGTATGACCGAGCTTTACACTATCATGCGTTATCTCCAGTATGACACACTCATGCGTATGGGTATGGGACACTTTGATTCCTGGGCGGCAACGTTTGGGGAGACAGTAACCGCAATCGAATTATCACCGGAAGGAACGGGCTATCGTGCGAAAACACGGTTTGCCCGTTTTTTTAATCTTCCAGAGCTGATCTCCATTTTTAAGGAAGCTGCGGATATTCAGACATCGGATATGCTGAATCTTCCTGTACCGGAAGCAGAGTTTATCAATGAAGTCTTAAAACCAAGTGAAGAACAGCAGGAAATGGTCAGTGCCTTTTCGGAACGTGCGGAAGAAGTAAGAGCCGGTCTTGTGAATCCAACGGTGGACAACATGCTCAAGATTACCAATGACGGAAGAAAATGTGCATTGGATCAGAGGCTATTAAATGAACTCCTTCCGGATGCAGAAAAAAGCAAGGTCAATACCTGTGTGGAAAATGCTTTTCAGGTATGGGACGAGGGAAAAGCAGATCGGACAACACAGCTGATCTTCTGTGACTTGTCTACTCCAAAAGGGGATGGGACTTTCAATGTATATGATGATGTCCGAAACAAACTGGTTGCCAGGGGAATCCCGAAAGAAGAGATTGCGTTTATCCATGAATACAACACGGAGACAAAGAAAGCAGATTTGTTTGCAAAGGTACGGGCCGGGCAGGTGAGAATCCTTATGGGTTCCACTCCAAAACTCGGTGCTGGTACCAACGTACAGGACAGGCTCATTGCCCTCCATCACCTTGACTGTCCGTGGAAGCCGTCTGATCTGGAACAGCAGGAAGGACGTATTTTAAGACAGGGAAACCAGAATGACAAAGTAAAGATATTCCGGTATGTGACGGAGAACACTTTTGATGCGTATATGTGGCAGATTTTGGAGAATAAGCAGAAGTTCATCAGCCAGATCATGACCAGTAAATCACCAGTCAGGGCTTGTGAAGATGTGGATGATACGGCACTGTCCTATGCGGAAATAAAGGCACTTGCCACAGGCAATCCGTACATTAAAGAAAAAATGGATCTGGATGTGCAGGTGAGTAAGCTGAAACTCTTAAAGGCAAACCATACCAGTCAGATTTACCGTCTGGAATCCGATATTGCAAAGAATTTCCCGGTACAGATCAGTGCATTGAAAGAGCGGATTGCCGGGATGCAGGTGGATTCGCAGGTAGTAAAAAGCGTGGATTTACAGGATAATGACACGTTTGCCATGACGGTAGGGAATGTTCTTTATGAAGATAAGAAAGAAGCAGGCGAAGCGTTGATTGCCGCCTGTGCAGGGTTAAAAACCGTTAGCACCGGCGGAAAAGTTGGGGAATATCATGGGTTTACGTTATCTGCTTCCTACAATATGTTTTCCAATGCGTTTGAACTGACGATCAAAGGAAAATGCTCTTATAAGCTGGAGATTGGAAAAGACCCGGTAGGAAATATGCAGCGTATCCATAACACCCTTTCTTCTATCGACAGGAAGCTGACGGAAAGTGAGCAGAAATTGGAAACTGTACAACAGCAGCTTGCTACTGCACAGGAAGAGGTAAAGAAGCCATTCCCGAAAGAAGCAGAGCTGAATGAAAAGATGGAACGATTATCCGAGTTAAATGCCCTGCTGAACATGGATGAAAAGGGCAATGAGACGATTATGGCAGATGAGGATATTGGCAGAGAAGGAAGCAGCACAGACAGCAGGGATGCCGTAGAAGAAAAAGAACTTCCGGAAACAGCAGACAGAATCCATAAGCCGTCTATTCTGGAACGCTTAAAACAGGAGAAGGCACAGCAGAATACAGCGGAACCGACCGTTACACAGAAAGCTGCAAAGAAAAAACACGAACAGGAGTTATAAAAGATTTCCCGTCAGAGTTTTCTCTGGCGGGACATAAAATGGAGGGTTTGTTTATGGCAAATAATATAGAAAAACAGTTAAAAGAAATATCGGAACGGCTGGAGCAGGGAGTAAAAGAAATCTTTACTTCGGAGAGATATACCGAATATCTGAATACCATGTCAAAGTTCCACAATTACAGCTTTAATAACACGCTGCTGATCACCATGCAGAAATCGGAAGCAACACTGGTGGCCGGGTATCATGCATGGCAGAAGAAATTTAACCGTCATGTAAAACGTGGAGAGAAAGGAATCCAGATCATCGCACCGGCACCCATCCGTGAGAAACAGGAGATTGAAAAGATTGACCCTGTAACAAAAGAGCCAGTGATCGGGGATGACGGTCAGCCGGAAACAGAGATTGTGGAGATGGTCATTCCAAGGTTTCGTGTGACAACAGTATTTGATGTCAGCCAGACAGAGGGAGAGCCGATTGCAGAACTGGAAGTACCGGAACTTACCGGGAGCGTACAGTTTTATGACACGTTCATGGAAGCATTGCAGAACATTTCCCCTGTGCCAATCCGCATGATGCAGATAGAAGGGGAAGCAAAGGGGTATTACCATCAGACAGAAAAGTATATCGCAATTCAGGAAGATATGAGCAATCTCCAGACCATGAAAACCGGAGTCCATGAGGTGAGCCACGCATTGCTGCATGACCGGGAGGTAATGGATGCGGAAGGAGTCTTAAAAGACCAGACAACAAAGGAAGTGGAAGCAGAAAGTATTGCTTATATTGTCTGCAACCATTTTGGTCTGGATACTTCAGAATATTCGTTTACCTATATCGCCAGCTGGTGTGAGAGCAAGGATATGAAAGCACTTCGAGCATCTATGGATACTATCCGGAAAACGTCTGCGGAAGTCATTGGGAATATCGAAACACAGATACACGAGCTGGAAATGGAAAGACCAATCGAAGATGCAAGTCTTGAAAATATAGAAGAAACAGCTATGCAGTATGCCCACCGGCTGATCGAAGCGGCAGAGGATGCAAGTAGGGGAAATTTTACGGATAGTCAGAGAAATCTTATTGTGAATTTTGCATATAAGATGGACGACAAAGACGAAGTGCTTGGACTGGTGAACCGTATGATGACTGCAATCCGCAGAACGGGAAGTGAATATACGAGAAGCCTTATGAATGAAACACAGGCACAGATTGACAATTTCCCAGATGGCATGATCGGTTTTACAGAAATGCACGAAGCAGGAATCCGACTGGAACACATGTATCCTCTTGAAAAAAACAGGGCAGTAGAATTGTATCGTGAGGGTGCGGAAGTTTTTCTCTTACATGGAAATCCAGACAATCCAGAGCAGGCAGGACAGATTCTTGCAGAAACAGAAAATGCAATCCTGGGACATGACGGTATTTTTGGTATCACGGAAGCAGAATGGGAAGTACATAAAGAAAGAGAAGCAGCTGCCGCCAGACAGGAAAAACTGGAACAGGACAGTGCAGAAAAGATTGATGAGACACTTCTTCTGCATGGAGAAAGCAGAAGGTTTGCTATTTATCAGATGGATAGTGGAGATGAGCATACTTATCAGTTTATGGGAATAGAATCCGCAAAGAGTCTGGGCTATACCATTGACGGAAAGGATTACCGGATGGTTTATGCAGCACCGTGGATGCCAACGATCACGTTAGACAATATATTTGAACGCTTTAACATTGACCGACCGGAAGATTTCCGTGGTCATTCCTTATCGGTAAGTGATGTGATCGTGATAAACAGGGGTGCAGAGATCACAGCCTATTATGTAGATTCTTTTGGATTTCAGAAACTTCCGGAGTTTGTCCAGCAGAGAATGAACATACTGGAACATAATTCCGTCAGGGCATATCCGCCAGTTTATAAAGGAACATTGGAACAGGCAATGGGAGAACGGGATGTGGATGCTTATCTGGATTCCAGAAAGTTAAACCTGGACTGTAAGAAAGCAATCGAAGAAGCCATCCGGGAGAATTTTGACGGGCTGCACTTAAAGCAGGATGCGGCAAAAGAAGTCGTGGAACGCTTCGGGGAAGAACGTATGAATTTTGTTATGGCAAATACCATCCGTGAACTTTCCCATGATGGAAGATTTTCCAGACAGAACAAAGACTGGGCGGAGCATATCGAAGTCCCGGAAAATGTCAGCCGGGGTAGAAATCTGAACCTGGATTATGTGATCGAAAGCCACCCGGCAGTTTTAGATGGGTTTATCGACATGGCAAGAGCTGAGATCCGGATGCAGAGGATAGAACAGGCGATAGGAGAAAACGAAGTGACAATCACGGCAGAGACAAGAGGATATGAAGCAGAAGGACATAACGGGACATGGCATACGGTTGATGAAAAGGAATATGCGGGGGAGAAGTTCTTCTTAATGGAACATGATGAATTTGGCTCCGATGTGGCAGGGATTATCGTAGCAGAAAATGGACAGCTTGTAGCGGAGGATTTATGGAATGGGTTTGATGCAGGAGCGTTAGAAGCTGTATCAGAATATTTGCAGGAAAATGGAACAACACTTTATGACTTGACGGAATTCCCGAAAGATTCTGTTGTAACCCTGCGGAGTGGACTGACACTTACAATCGAAGAAATACAGGCAGTACAGAAAGATACCTGGGAAGAAACGATGGCAGGAAAAAATGAATCTGGAACGGATGTCCGGTTTAATTTCCATGCAGTCAGTGAGGTGCAGCTGCCAGAAGGCATAAAGTTGAAAATGCCAGAGATTCATTACGTTGATAATTTTTATGTGATGGAAGATGTAAATGCAGAGGGTGTAGTAAAAGTAAACCGGTATGAATCACTGGATGAAGCGATGCAGGAATATTTACGCCTGCCAAATCATCAGGAAAAAGTGTTTGGTATCCAGAATACGGAAACAATGCAGGAAAGCATGGATTTTATCCGATGTGAAAACGGAATAGATCAGCTGACCCATGCATATGAACAGATCGGAGGGTGGCTGAATCCGGAAATATATGAAGCGGTAAATAAAATAGAAAATATGCTGGACTGGAATGAGGTACAGATTGCATATCAGATTGGAAAACAATACTTTACAATCCAGACTGCTGAAGATGGCTATGATTATACATTTTACAATGAAGATTATCAGGAGGATGATGGAGGAATCTATGACAATCCGACAATTTATGTAGATGAAGCTGCCAGTGATATTTTGGAAGATAAAGGGTACTCATTGGAAGACGCAAAAGTAGTGGATTATGAAGAACTGATGGCAGATGTGGAAGAAGTTCAGGAAGAACAGATGCAGCGGATACAATTAGAAAAAAACTGCCCAGCAAGTATTTTTGAAGGATTTCGCAGGGAAGAAGCAATGCAAACCTATGAAGGAATCGCAATGCAGTTTATCAGGAGTAAAGGGTATCTGACCATACAGGCAACAGAAGAAGGATATTCGTTTATTTTTTATGACTCTGATCTGCATGAAATCCAGAGTGGTGATTACGATAATCCAGACGCATCCATTCAGGAAGCTGCTTATGAAATCCTTAAAAGTGAAAGAATGGATGACCTGGAATGTGTCAAAGTGGATTATAAAGAATTTGAAGAAATGACGGTCCAGCACTCTAAGGATTTATTGCAGGAGGGGGAACTTCGTGCGACTTCTGAGATTGGAAGAAATGAACTGGCATTAAATAGCCTGAGCAGGGCAGAAGTTGAAAGAGGTGTCCTGTATCATGCACAGGCAGTATTAGAAGATATGGGAATGGAACAGGAGGTAGAGCTGCTTGCTGCAAGAGTGTATGGTTCCAGAAGCAGACAAGACCTCTACCGGGAAGATTCTGACCTTGATGTAGTGCTTTCTTATCGTGGCAATATCCGTGAAGACAGTTTCTTCAATGAATTAAATGCTCATGGTATAGCAATGGCAGGCATTAAGGTGGACATCAATCCTATCGCAGAAAAAAGAATCACTCTGGCAGAATATATGAAGGAAGCAGATGCTTACCTTGATCAGCAGGAGATTAAAAAGCTGGCGGTGGATTTAGATAATTTCAGCTATGAATATGACACTTACGAATATAAAGATACCGTTGAGAACAGGGAAGAACAGGTGGAGAAAATCACAGAGGACATTCTGAATAAGAAAACAGAGTGTTTAAAGGACTGGCTGGTTGAAGTATCTGAAGAATCCGATATAGACAGCGATGTTATAACTGCCCGTTCTTTACTTTCCCGTCTGGAGGACGCAGAGAGATTTTCTATCTTTGACAAACAGCCAGAGCAGGAACAGCCAGAAGCCACGATCAGTTTTTATGTCGCAGAGTGCATGGAGTTTCCGGTCATGGGAGAGTACCATAATAACCTTACTCTGGAAGAAGCAATCAAAATCTATGAAAGTATTCCGGCAGAACGCCTGCATGGGATTAAAGGAATCGGATTTGATCTGCAAGATGGTGATGAAGATTATTCCGGGGAATATGGACTCATGAGTGGAGACAGGATAGACAGGGATCTGATTGATATGATTCCACATTATAAGGAGAGTCCATTGGTACAGAAAGCAATCAACGATATGGAAAAGTATCTGAATGAGAAACATGGAAAAGTGCAGGAAGCAGAACAGACTGTGGAAGTGAAACAGGAAGTTCCAGAAGCACCAGTCAAGAAAGAATCTGTATCAGTAGAACCAAACCGGGAACAAAACAAAGAGCCTGCAAAGGGTGGAAAAGGAGAACTGAAAAAATCCGTGCTGCAGTCATTGAAAGAGTTTCAGGTAAGAGCAAAAGCACAGGAGCAGAAAGAAATGGCAACTGAAAAATCCAAAGCACATAAGAAGGGGGATGTAGAATTATGATGGATCTGGCAATGAACTTTGATACAGACGAATGCTTAGTGACCGCAATGTTTGATAAAGGCAACCGAAATGATACGATGGAAGCTATCGACAATATCATTCCATTTCTGAAAGGGGATGCGGATATGATCGGGCTTGTCTGCAATACCATAAGAAAGCTGTTCTGCATGAGTGATGAAGGCTATGAAATTTTTCTTATGGATCTGGAAGATTATAAAGCGGATTTGGAAGATAATTATAAAAAATAGAGAATATTTTGTGTGAATTAGTGTTAGATAGAATTTATTTAAATTGGAGAAAGTAGCCAATCCGATTGAGAAACTGGCACATATTATTAATATGATAAATTTTATTATTGGCTTTTAAATTTCACAATGCATCATAGTAAAATAAAGCGAGTATGTAAAAGAGCAGTGTAATTAATGATATAATAAAAAGTAAGAAAAATATTTTTGACTATCTTTTTGTACAATTTATTCGTTATATATAATAGAAAGTGCTTTCAGTAGAAAAAGGAGGAAAGAAGTGGATGCAGATTTTCTTTTGATTCACAAAATGAAAAATGGTGATGAAGAAGCTATAGAGGTATTCGTAAAAAAATACTATTCAACTATACGGAATTATTGTCGATTACATACATACACAGACTGTGATGCAGAAGATATTACTCAAGCAACATTTGAACACTTTTTTCGATCATTTAGATCGTATCATCATTTGGGAAAGACTGCTAATTATTTGTATGTGATTGCTCGAAATTTATGTCGGGATAGTTATAAGAAAAAAAGAGATATTGTGATGGAAGCGTTACCAGATAAGGGGGAAAATCCAATTGCTGTAATTGAGAATAAAATAGATATAGAAGAATCAATAAAAAAACTTCCAGAAGATTTGCAGGAAGTAGTTATTCTACATTATTTTCAGGATTTGAAATTAAAAGAAGTAGCAGATATTATTGGCATAGGACTTCCTCTTGTAAAATATAGGATAGGAAAAGCAAAAGAATTGTTGAGTGTTTATCTGGGGGATAAGAAATGATGATGACAGTTGATGAAAAATTGCATGCGTATGCAAAAAATCAGAAGGATAGAAATATAGATGAGAAAAAATTACAACAGACCATTATAAAATCGAAAGAAGCATATTGGGATGGAGAAATCGAAAGAAATATGTCATGGTTAGAATTTTTATATCAGCAAGCTTCGTATATACAGAAGCACTGGTGGTTTGCTCAAGGGGCAGTATTACTAATCCTTTGGATGACAATGTTCTTATCAGACAGTAGTATTTATACAAGGCGCTGCATGGGGATTTTGGCACCGAGTTTTGTAATATTGATACTTCCGGAACTCTGGAAAAATAGAAGCAATGGGGCTATGGAAGTAGAAGGTGCAACATTTTTTTCCATAAAGAATATATATGCCGCACGAATGCTACTCTTCGGCATGGTAGATGTTTGTCTATTGAGTGTGTTTTTGATAACCAGCACTTTTGTGTTACAGATTGCATTTATGGATATCTTAATACAATTTATTTTGCCAATGAATGTGACATGCTGCATATGTTTTCGATTACTTTGCAGTAAAGGAGATGATTATGTATCTTCCACATTATTTTCCTGTCTGATTTGGATCGCTGTTTGGACGCTTGTAGTTCTCAAAGATAGTATTTATGAGCATATATCTACATCAATATGGTGTGGAATGATGATATTATCTGTTTTATATTTGTGTTACAGTATTTGGCGAGTATGGAAATGCAGTGAAAGATATTACGAGAGTAATGGGGCAAGTGTATAAGACTATTATGGTGTCAATTACGAGAAATCACACAACGGTCGTAATCAGAGAAATGTGAGGAATTTGATTATGGAATTAGAATTGAAAAAATTAACAAAAGAATTTCAGGGATTTAAAGCAGTTGATGATATCACGCTGACGATGAGTAATGGAGTTTATGGGCTTCTTGGTGTCAACGGTGCTGGAAAAACAACGCTGATGAGAATGCTCTGCACACTTATTAAACCTACTTCGGGAAGCATATTATGTGATGGAAAAGATATTTTTGCATTGGATGGCGAATATAGGAGAATTCTTGGTTATTTACCTCAAGAATTTGGATTTTATCCGGAGTTTTCGGTTCATGATTATTTAATGTATATTGCGTCAATTAAAGGAATGCGAATAAGTATTGCACGAAAGCGTGTAACAGAACTTCTGCGGCAGGTTGGGTTGGCTAAAATGCAGAATAGAAAAATGAAAAAATTGTCTGGAGGAATGAAACGCCGTGCAGGGATTGCCCAAGCTATGCTAAATAACCCAAAGATTTTGATCCTCGATGAGCCTACTGCAGGTCTGGATCCGAATGAAAGGATACGTTTTCGAAATCTGATCAGTGAATTGTCACAGGATCGTCTCGTGCTATTATCAACACATATTGTGTCGGATATTGAATACATTGCCAACCAGGTGTTATTGATGAAAGATGGAAAGATTAGCCATTCAGGAACACAAGAAGAGATTATTCAGTCAGTACCAGTAAAAGTATGGAGTTGTGTAGTTGCAAATAATGAAGTTGAAATGTGGCAAAAACAGTTTAAAGTCTCAAATATGAAAACACTTTCGGATGGAATAGAATTACGCATTTTGTCTGAAAAATCTCCACACTATAATGCGAAAGAGGAAACGATGACTTTGGAGGACATATTCTTATATTATTTCGGAGAGAAAACAGGTGATGATTATGACGTATTATGAAATAAAAAAAGTTTTTTCAAAAAAAGGAAGTAAGGTTGCGCTGATATTTATTTTTATTGTAATTTCAGTAGTCTTGTCTTTTATCATCGGGGATAATAAATATGTGAATCGTAATGGTGATGCGGAAAGTGGAATATCGGCTATGTTAAAGGTTCGTGAGTTGAAAAAAGAATGGTCAGGAGAACTGACAGAGGATGTGCTTAGAAAAATTATTGAAGAAAATGTCAGGATTTCACAGACACCGGAAGCTAAGTCGAATGATTTTAGACAGAATGATATAGCATATAGTCAAAGACAGGGTTTCATGGATATAAGGGATTTACTAAATTGTGATTATGGAGAGTTTAACGATTATAATTATTATCTGGCAGATTCTCTTTCTCCTGATGAAGCAGTAGATTTTTATTCTAATCGTATCAAAAATTTGAAAAATTGGTTAGAAACTGATGGAAAGGATCAGTTTTCTGAAAAGGAAAAAAGTTATTTAATAAGAGCGTATGAAAAAATGAAAACCCCTTTATATTATGATTATCAAGCGGGATGGAAAAACTTATTTCAATATTCACCCTCAATAATTATGATTTTGACATTGGTATTAGGTTTCCTTTGTGCAGGTATTTTTTCAGGTGAATTTCAGCTGAAAGCGAATGCAGTTTTTTATTCTTCTTATTATGGCAGAAATAAGGCTGTATGGGCAAAAGTGAAAGCAGGAGCAATCATAATAACGGCTATTTACTGGGCGGTTATGTTGTTATACACTATGCTTGTTTTGGGAATTCTTGGTGTAGACGGAGCAAATTGTCCCATACAGTCTAGTATGAGTGGGTGGAAGAGTATTTATAATATCACGAATGCTCAGGAATATATTTTGATAGTTCTTGGTGGATATCTGGGATGTTTATTTATGCAATCTCTAACTATGTTGGTTTCTGCGAAGACAAACTCATCAGTAATAGCGGTAATCGTGCCTTTTATTTTGATTTTTCTTCCATCATTTTTATCAGGAACAAGTCTACCATTATTGAATAAAATTTTGGGACTTCTTCCAGATCAAATGCTTCAAATGAATCAGGTAGTTAAATTCTTTAACTTGTATGAAATCGGAGGAAAAGTGTTTTGTGCAGTTCCTATTTTAATAATATCGTACTCCATTCTGCTATTATTGATTGTTCCAGTTATTTATTTTATATATCGCAGAAAAGAAGTTTATAATTAGATGAAGAAATATCTGTTAGAGGGAGTGAAAACATAGGAAAAATATTATTATTATCGTTTAAAGATAGTGAAGAAGAAATGATAGAGTCTGTTCTTGCTGCTTTGAAAACCGGACGAAATATATATTGTGATGAAAAAAATATAAATCCATTGAAAATACATTATGGAGATATTGTTATTTTTTTAGCCACAAGAGAATTATTCCGAAAGCAGAAAAAAATAGATCTGTCTTTTACAGAGTTTGAAATTTTGCATTTATTAATGCGAAATCCTGGAAGAGTGTTTAGTAAAGAACAAGTATATGATATAATCTGGAATGAACCCTATTCGGGTGATTACAATGTTGTTATGCGACATATCTGCAACATTAGAGAAAAGATAGAAGATGATCCTGGACATCCTGTATATATACAAACGGTGCGCGGTGTAGGATATCGGTTTAACGGAAATTTAGGCAGCGAGTGAAATCGCTGCCTATTATTATGGTTTTACAAAGAAGGAAGTTTGTTATGAGAAGATCTTTGTATTTCAGGAGCATCCTGTTTGAGATATTTGGACAGGTTTTGATGTATCAATTCCAACTCTTTTGTTTCTTGCTTAAAGGAAACGTATTGAGTATTTATTGACTTCTTTTTGGAAATAAGATTTGAAAGTTGCTCCTGTAACTTATTAGTATTAAGATGCTTGGGAAACATCCGGAGAAACCATTACCTCAGGGTGTCGTAAAGTTCTTTATCAAAGAAGGCTTTGAGATGCCCTTTCTTTTTTTATCCAAATCTTTCCTCTTGTTTACATATATAAACCTAAGAAAAAGCTTGACGTTTAAATATTACAAGTGTAATATTTAAGAAAATATGAAAAAAGGAGAAATAAAACTATATGAGAAAAAAGAAAAGAAAAAAACTCACGAAGATTATCACAAAAATAGTTTTATTTAGCGGTATATTGATTGGTGGTGAAATCGGTATTGTAACAATAATGAATTGTAATGTTCCTGAAAAAAGACTAATGGAATATATGAAATATATTGAAAAAGGGGAATATGAGCAAATGTATGCCATGCTGGATCAGAAAAAAAGCAGCATGAACAGTAAGGAAGAATTTATAGAACGAAATTCTAAAATATATGAAGGCATTGAGATGTCTGATCTGTCCATAACCGATATTACAGTAAAAAGACAAGAAAACGGAAATGCGGCAGTTTCCTATACAACAAATATGCAGACTGCTGCAGGAAATGTAGAATTTACCAACGATGCGGTATTTTCACATGATTGGACAGGATATCATTTAATCTGGCAGGATCAGTTGATTTTTCCAGAGTTATCTGCAACGGATAAAGTTCAGGTAACGTCAGAAGAGGCAAAGAGAGGAGATATTTTAGACAGAAATGGTCGTCAGTTGGCTGGAGAGGGAACTGCATCTTCGGTAGGAATTGTTCCGGGCAGGATGGAGAACAGAGAAGATACAATAAAAAAACTGGCAGAGTATCTTGGAATTGGAGCAGACGAAATTGAGGATAAGTTAGAAGCCGGTTGGGTAAAAGCAGATTCTTTTGTACCAGTAGCAACAATTCCTAAAATACAAGAGGTCGATCTTCTGACAGTGAATCCGGATAAAACTGTTCTGGAAGAAAAAGAAAAGCAGGACACATTATTGAAGATTCCAGGTATTATGTTATCTGATGTAAAAGTACGAACTTATTATCTAAAAGAAGCTGCCTCTCATCTGGTAGGGTATGTACAGGCGGTTACAGCCGAAGATTTGCAGGAACATAAAGGGGAAGGGTATCGTACAAACAGTGTGATTGGAAAGACTGGACTGGAAACGCTTTATGAAAAAGAACTAAAAGGAACAGATGGGTGTGAAATCTGTATTGTAGATGCAAATGGAAATAAAAAAAGTGTTATTGCATATGAGCCTAGAAAAGATGGAGAAGATATCCATACTACGATTGATGGTGATCTTCAAAGTACTCTTTATGAACAATTTAAAGAAGACAGAGGATGTTCTGTGGCTTTGAATCCTTACACAGGGGAAGTATTGGCGTTGGTAAGTACGCCATCTTATGATGATAATGATTTTGTACGTGGAATGGACAACAGCCAGTGGAGTGCATTAAATGAAAATGAAGATAGGCCTTTATACAACCGCTTTCGCCAGACATGGTGTCCTGGCTCAACTTTTAAACCTGTAATTGCTGCAATTGGATTAAAAGTGGGGGCATTTACTGCAAATGACGATTTTGGAAATGAGGGTCTGGCGTGGCAGAAAGATTCCTCGTGGGGAGATTATACAGTGACTACACTTCATGATTATGAACCTGTGATTTTGAAAAATGCGCTTATTTATTCAGATAATATTTATTTTGCAAAAGCAGCATTAAAAATTGGTGCGGATCAACTGATGCAGTCTCTAAATCAAATAGGATTTAATCAGGAACTTCCATTTGATATTAAAATGTCAGAGTCTAAATATTCTAATATGGACAAGATAGAAACAGAAATCCAGCTTGCTGACAGTGGGTATGGACAGGGACAGATTCTGGTAAATCCTTTGCATCTTGCAAGCATTTATACGGCTTTTCTAAATGATGGAAATATGATAAAGCCATATCTTCACGCGGATGGTGGAAGCACTTCCAGTGAAATCTGGATAAAAGATGCTTTTTCACCACAAATTGTTTCGGAGGTTATGGAGGGGTTAGAGGGTGTAGTGAATAACCCGGAAGGAACTGGTTATGGAGCATGCCGAGAAGACATTAGATTAGCAGGAAAAACCGGAACAGCGGAACTGAAAGCTACAAAAGAAGATACATCTGGAACAGAAATTGGCTGGTTTACAGTTTTTACTACAGACAGAGATACAAAGAATCCTATTTTGCTCATCAGTATGGTAGAGAATGTGAAAGATATTGGAGGAAGCGGTTATGTGGTGGAAAAGGATAAGGCGATACTGGATGAATATCTTGGTAATGAATAATTTTTACCTTTAAATATTACAAATGTAAGAGGAAAATGATATGAAAAAAATTTGGAAAATATTTGTGGGAGTTATTTTTCTTGCTGTCTGTAGTGGATGTGGCATAAAGAAAGAGCAGAAAAAGACAATTGAAGATACGAAAGAAAAAATTTACAGAGAGTGTGAAATGCTAGCAGAAGGCTATCAGAGCATATATGAGAATGCTGTGAAAGAAAATGCACTATATGAGCTGAGTACAATACAAAAAAGTATGGATTATTTTGGAAAATATGGATATGCAGTAATTGATTCCTACAATCAGCTGGATATGGTTCAAAGTATTAAAGTAGATGATTTTTTGAAAAAAGCAGAAAAAGAGAAAAATGGAAAAACTACTATATTTCAAGTTATAGCAGGGGATCATTTTATTCGGTATGATCTGAAAACCAAACAGGGGAAAATAGACGTTGAAGTAAGCTCTTTTAAATGGAAAGAGGATACTTGGCAGGAAACATATTATCATGAGTTTAGAGCTAATTCATGGAAATATACAGAAAACGGGTATTTCTTTATGGAAGAATATCATCCGGCTGGATATGATGGACCGTCTGGATATCGGGCCTTTCGGGTAGTGCCGTTAAATAAAAAATGCAGGGAGCTGAATCGAAAATATATACTTCCTTTTGGATATACACTTAATAAATTGTTTACTTCTAATTGGAGTGAAAAAAATTATGATGGAATAAATTTTTATGATGTTTTTGACCGTTTACTTTCAATGGAAGAAAAAGCTGATGAATTTAAGGAAGGAAAGACTTATGAAATCCCAAAAGAATCATTTGAAGCGATATTTCAAAAATATTTTAATATAAGCGCAGAGATACTGCAGACAGGAACGGTATTTCACACGGAAACACAGACATATCGGTATCGAACCAGAGGAATCGTATATGATTTTGCTCCCACACCATATATTCCATATCCGGAAGTTGTTTCCTACATAGAAAATCAAGATGGAACAATAACACTGGAAGTAAATGCGGTATGGCCACAAAAAGAATTAGATCAGGCGTTTTGTCATAGCGTAACCATTCGGCTGTTAGATAAAGATAGATTTCAATATGTATCCAATTATGTATCAAGGTCAGAAATAGAGGTTACCTGGTATACGGAAAGATTATCAGACGAAAAGTGGGAGGAATGTTATGGAGATAATTGATATGAGTACAAAAAGAAAACTGAAAAAGATGGTGAGTGTTTTATTTATTTTGGGATGCTTTTTCATAGGAAATACAAAATGTAAAGGGGCTGATTTAGAATATATTTCACAGGAAACTGCGAATTATGCTGTACAAGAAAGAGGATATGATTTGCCAGTAGATGAAGTCGTGAAAGAAGAAGCTATTGAAGATTGTAAGAATGTTATGAATCAGATGAAAGTCATTTATCAAAAGGCGGATAAAGGGACTTCATCGAATATAGTAGTTTCTGAGACAGTAATGGAAGAAATGCAGGAAGTATTAAAGGAAAAAAATGTCCCCGTTATTACATCAGCACCGTATTCAAATATGGCTAATTATTCTAAAATGGAAGAATTTCTTTTCAGGGCAGAACAGGATCTGACAGGAGATATCGTCTTATATAGGATTAACAGGGATGGTGGGATAGAAAGACTCAAATTCAATTATGATGGGACAGATATGTATTTGCTGGCTGTGAAAGCTGTTTGGGGTATGAACGACAATCCATCTATTGTATATGTTTCGTATACAAGGATAGAAGAATGGAAATATACAGAAAAAGGCTGGTTTGGTTATACGCTATGCGTTCCAAAGTATCCGGAAGTATCAGAAGCGGTTGATGGCAGTTCTATGATAAGAATTAAACCTTTAAGTGATGAATGCAGGGAAGTTTCAAAGAGGTGTGTGTATTTGCTTGGATATCAGGGGAATAATCTTTTATGTTCTGATTGGGATAGATCTGATATGGAAGGGTTAGATTATAATGGTTTATATGAATATTTATATCGAATGAAATACGGGGAGAGATATGAGTTTTCAGGTAACTCAAGTGGAATTCCGGCAGAAGAGTTTGAAAATCTGATAATGGAGTTTTTGCCGATAACAGCAGATCAAATTAAAAAATGGGCAGTATTTGATTCGGAACATCAAACTTATGACTGGGAACGATTAGGCTGTTTAAATTATAGCCCTACTCATTTTGGAACATCTTTACCGGAGGTCGTTGAAATAAGAGATAGCGGAGAGGGAAACAGTGTGTTGGTTGTTGATGCTGTATGTGATACATTTATATGTAATGATGCCGTTATTACAAGTGAGCTGACTGTTAAGTTCAACGATGATAAGAGTTTTAAATATATGGGGAATAAAATTCTGAATAATGGTACGAAAGAAGTTCCCAAATATCAATATAGAATAAAAAGAAAGAACTGATAACAACTATCAGCCCTTTCATATTTGTTAATTCCATATATGTAATTTTTTTAAGATATCAGAAGTGATTTCAAATGCTTTTTTGCCAGTTGCATTAGAATCACTTTGGATATTGGTTGCAAAATAATAGCTGTTATCGGAAGTTTCTACATATCCGATAAACCAGCCGTTGATATCCTGTCCGTTGACACGACCGGTTCCAGTTTTTCCGTAGAAATTACCATTAGGTGTACTGGCAATTTTTATAGCATTTTTAACAGAAAATACATTTTGGAAATTTAGATGGAATTCATTTGTGTTAAATTTTTTTAATAATGTTACTTGCTCTAAAGGCGAGATTTTTAATGAAAAATCGGACCAGTATAAATCCAGATTTGAACTGGTTGTTTGGTTTCCATATTCTATTTTATTCAAAAATTCCTGGACTCTGTTAATTCCGAGCTGCGAATCAATTGCCTGGAAATACCAGTTAACGGAATTTTGCATAGCAGAGTTTAAATCCTGATCAGCTTCCCAGGATGGAAAAGGAAAGGCATCACCATTCCATGTCATGGAAGAGTGTTCTGGTGTGATGATTCCGGATTCCAACCCTAATAATGCATCGTATATTTTGTAGGTAGACTCTGGCGGAATACGTTTGGTGGCTTCTTCAAGATCGTATATTTTCCAGGAATCCAAATTATTGTCATACAAAACAAATGATCCATCATATGTTCCAAATGTTTCGGATATATCTAACAGGGAGATATTTTTGTCTGTATCACTAAAATGATATACGTTTTGAGTAGAGGCATCAATGGATAAAATGGGTGTACATCCAATAAAAACAGCACTAATGACCAGATAAATTATCAATGCTCTCATTTTTTGATAAAGAGTTTCTTTCCTAAAAACGGCGATGTTGAGAATACGTCGTTTCATCTGCCTGAAATTTCCGGACATTCCAACTGCCAGTGGAGAGGAAAAAGAGGATATTTTTTCTGCAAAATTAATCAGTGTAGTTCCATAAGCTTGGTATTCATCAGCAGAAATCATCTGCAATACAGCAGAATCACAGGCTATTTCACGGTCACAGAGAATTTCTTTTAAAGTGTACCAAACAAAAGGGTTAAACCAGTAGAGTATATTACTTATGACCATGAGGAAGCCAATAAATGTATCTTTGTGACGGTAATGCTGTAATTCGTGTAGCAGCATAAAACGCATATCATCAGGATTCAGTTCGGAAATTAAATGGATGGGAATGTAAATTCTGGGATGTATTATTCCGATTAAAACTGGTGATTTTAAAAATGCAGTACTGTAGACTGATACTGGGTGAGAGATTTTAAGTTCCTTTAAACAATTGTAATAAATAGTTTTTACCTGCTGATTTTGAAGCGGGAGAGCAGATCTTTTTATGGAACGTACATAGTTTAATGAATGAAGGGTGAGGACTGACATAATCATAACACCCGTTATCCATATTAGAAAGAGTATGGTATTCAAGCCTCCAGAAAATTGACTACTGATGGAAACTGAAAAATCATTCACCTGGTTTAACAAAATATTTTGTGTATTACTGGTAAGTTCGGATAGCGTGTCGGTACCAGAGTTAAGTCCTGAGTCAGTTTGAAAAAAATGTAACCATGAAAAAAGTTGTGAGCCATGAATCTGTACAGGAAAAAATGGCACGGCAAGTAATAAAAATAAAAGAAAACAGAGATGGTACTGTGTAGTCGCAGATAAATATTTTTTCAGAAGTTTTTTTGTTCCGATTATTACAAGTGTAAAAATACATATGAAGATATTACTGATTAAAAAGTGGATGATCCAGTTGCTCATTCAAAACCTCCTATTTCTGATGTTTTGATAATAAATGGCGTAAGTTATCAATTTCTGTTGAAGAGAGCTTATCGTCTTCAAGGTAAGAAGCCAGCATAGAAGAAAGATTTCCATTATAATATCGCTTTAAAAAAGAATTGCTTTCCTGGCGTATATATTCATCTTCTTGGACTAATGGAGTATAGACAAATACCCGGCTTTGTTTTTCGCAGGAAAGAGCTTTTTTGGAAACAAGTCTCTTGATAAGAGTTTGAATTGTTTTTGGACTCCAGCTGGTAGTTAGAGTAAGTTTTTCTGTAATTTCATTTGTATTGATGGGAGCATATTTCCATACAATTTTCATAACTTCAAATTCGGCTTCTGAAATCTGGGGTAGTGACATAATAAAATCCTCCTGCTAAATCCTACATATGTAATAAATATATTATATTACTTGTAGAAGAAAAAAGTCAAATGGCAGATGATATATAGAATATAAAATTAATAATGTAGAGGCAATAAAGGTGAAAAAGATAGAAATTATTGAGAGA
>ENA-ORTD01000176-ORTD01000176.1-human-gut-metagenome-genome-assembly--contig:-NODE-176-length-70536-cov-10.847179_pt1 | contig 70536 bp, 89 predicted proteins | sample MGYA00241907_ERZ509178 | MGnify/ENA primary metagenome ERZ509178 (study PRJEB26280, sample SAMEA2338793) | human gut metagenome | biome: human gut; feature: human-associated habitat; material: faeces...
CTGTCGCAGCCGATAAAGGTTTCAACATTGGGTGAGATCATTTGGGTTCCTCCACTTCGCGCAGCATCTCCTCGAGGAATGCCGGCAGATAGAAAGCTCCGACGTGGAGCCGGGTGGTATAGTAGCGGGTGCGCAGATTGAGCGCCTTCCATGCGTCGGCGTCCAGATCGTCGATGGGGTGGTACTTCTTGCTGGCAAAGCCGAAGAGCCAGTAGCCGGCGGCGAAGGTCGGGATGTGTGCCTGATAGACCCGGCTGACGGGGAAGGTGGACGCGATGCGCTTGTGGCTGCGCTGCATGGCGCTGGCGTCCTCGGTGTAGAAGGGGCTGCCCTGCTGGTTGACCATGATGCCGTCCTCTTTCAGGGCGTTGAAGCAGCTGCCGTAGAACTCCCGGGTGAACAGGCCCTCGGAGGGGCCGAAGGGGTCGGAGGAGTCCACGATGATGAGGTCATATTCCTCCTCGCAGCGGCGGATGTATTTCAGAGCGTTCTCGAAGTAGATGTGGACCCGGCGGTCGTCCATCCGGCAGGCGTTGCCGGGCAGATAGGCGCGGCAGGCCTCCACGACCTGGGGGTCCATCTCCACGAGGTCGATGCGCTCGACCCGGTCGTAGCGGGTCAGCTCCCGCACCACGCCGCCGTCGCCTGCACCGATGACGAGGATGTCTTTTGCCTCCTTGTGGACGGCCATGGGGACATGGACGATCATCTCGTCGTAGATGAACTCGTCCCGCTCGGTGAGCATCACGTTGCCGTCCAGCGTCAGCACCCGGCCAAACTCAGGCGTCTCAAAAATGTCGATGCGCTGATAGTCGCTCTGCTTGGAGTAGAGCTGCTTGTTCACCCGGATGCTGTGCTTGACGTCCGGGGTGTGAAATTCCGAAAACCAAAACTCCATCTGCTTCTCCTTATGCCAGAACATTCAGGTGCAGGATGTCCGGGTCTTCCGGGCCGGTCATGCTGCAGCCTTTGGCCTTGGCGTACTCGATATAGTTCAGTATCTCTTTGGTGATGCGCTCGCCGGGGGCCAGGATGGGAATGCCCGGCGGGTAGCACATGACGAACTCGCTGCACACCATGCCCTCGGTCTCCCGGAGGGGCAGGCTCTTTTTGGGGGCGTAGAACGCCTCCTGCGGGCTGGCGGCAACGACGGGGTCGATGTATTCCTGGCTCAGCAGGCCGGCGCCGTCGGTGTGGTAGCGGCGCTTTATCTCGGCCAGTGCGCTCACCAGACGCTCGATCTCCTGCGGGCGGTCGCCGATGGAGAGGTAGGCAAGGATGTTGCCGATGTCGCCGAACTCGATCTGGATGTCGTACTCATCCCGCAGGATGTCGTAGACCTCGATGCCGGCGAGGCCGATGTCCAGCGTGTGGACGCTGAGCTTTGTGGTGTCGAAGTCGAAGACCGAGTTGCCGTTGCACAGCTCCTTGCCGAAGGCGTAGTAGCCGCCCACGGCGTTGATCTCTTCGCGGGCGTACTCGGCCATGTCAGCCACCTGATGGAACACCTGCCGGCCCCGCAGCGCGAGGTTCCGCCGGGAGATGTCGAGGCTGGACATGAGCAGGTAGCTGCCGGAGGTCGTCTGGGTCAGGTTGATGATCTGGCGCACATAGCCGGGGTGGACGTTGGGGCCGATGAGCAGCAGGCTCGACTGCGTTAAGCTGCCGCCGCTCTTATGCATGGAGACGGACGCCATGTCCGCGCCTGCCGCCATGGCAGAGACGGGCAGACTGCCGCCACCGAAGTAGAAGTGGGTGCCGTGGGCCTCGTCGGCGAGGCAGAGCATCCCGGCGTCGTGGGCCATCTTGACGATGGCACGCAGATCAGAGCAGATGCCGTAATAGGTGGGGTTGTTCACCAGCACGGCCACGGCGTTGGGGTGCTCCTTGATGGCTTTTGCCACCTGCTCCCGCTTCATGCCCAGCGAGATGCCGAGGCGCTTGTCCACTTCGGGATTGACATAGACCGGCACTGCGCCGCAGAGCACCAGTGCGTTCAGCACGCTGCGGTGGACGTTGCGGGGGAGAATGATCTCGTCGCCCCGCTTGCAGGCCGTCAGCACCATGCTCTGCACCGAGCTGGTGGTGCCGCCCACCATCAGAAAAGCGTGTGCTGCGCCGAAGGCGTCGGCGGCCAGCTCCTCGGCCTCCCGGATGACCGATACCGGGTGGCAGAGATTGTCCAGCGGTTTCATGCTGTTGACGTCCACGCCCACGCACTGCTGGCCCAGAAAGGCCGTCAACTCCGGGTTGCCCCGGCCGCGCTTGTGGCCCGGCACATCGAAGGGGACCACCCGCATCTGTCGGAACTGCTCCAGAGCCTCGTAGATCGGTGCGCGGCGCTGATCCAGCCGGAACCGTGTACGGTTCTCACTCATGTTTTTTCCTCCGTCCCTGACTCCTGCTGCAAACCATGCGGGCAAACAAAAAAGCACAAGCCCTGCACAGAAATGCAGGCTTGCGCTTTGAAAAAACCGTTTGAATGCGCGGACAAAGCCTCCGGGGCAAAGACGCCAGAGCCGTATCGCAGCATGATTCATCAGGATTCAAAAGGACGGGATGACGAGAGTCTATATAGCAATTACACTTTTACTACTCTTATTGACCGTTTCACAAGTCTGCGCACGCTCTGCGCAATTTCATGGTTGTAAAGGAACCAACTTATAAAATTTAGAGCTCAGCCGCAAGGTCAAAACCGCTTTTCATCAAAACAGCAGCTTTGCGGCACGCGATCCAACGCAAGGTTGCAAACGAATCAATTCGTTGGATCGCAGTAACTCAATCAATAATGGCAGCTTGCGCCGCCGGTCGGCAGTGGACCCGGCTGTCCGTATGGCCTTAGCCCCGATGGGCGGTCCTAGCTAAATTGCTTTGAAAAGACTTCGACACGCTTCGTCTCTCAAAATCGTGTGTGATTTTATCATGCAAAAAGCGATTTGTCAATGATTTGACAGGAAAAAGCTCAAAAAATCTTTCGGGAGTCATATTTACCGTCATCCGGCAGGAAGTGCCGGCGCGGCATAACATAAAAAGAGCGGCCCCGGTACGCAGTCTGGACGTACCGGGGCCGTTTTGGTTTGCTTTTAGCGCTTGATGTCGTAGTTCATGTTCATCAGGTTGCGGATGGAGCTGACATCGTCGGTGATGTTGGCATCGCCGTGGATGGTGTGCTTGATGGCGCTGCTTGCCACCGCAAAGTTTATCATGTCCAAGGCCTTGTAGCTGTGGAGCATGGCGTAGATGAGGCCGCTGGCGAAGGCGTCGCCGCCGCCCACGCGGTCGAGGATGTTGAAGGTGAACAGCTTGCTCTCGAAGGTGTGGCCGTCGTACCACATAAAGGCTTTCAGGCTGTTTTCGCTGCCGCTGTGGGCATAGCGGACGTGGCGGGCGATGCACTTCAGGCTGGGGTAGCGCTCGATGAAGTGCTGGAAAATTTCGTCCTGCTGCTCATAGCTGGGCTGCAGAGGCACGCCGTCCTTCCAGTCGCCCTTGGAGTGGTCGTTCTCGTCCTTCCACAGGTGGTAGGGCTCGATGCCCAGCAGCACGTCCACATAGGGCAGGCACTCGGTGCAGAAGTCGCGGGCCTCGTCCCAGGTCCAGAGGGTGGAGCGGAAGTTGCCGTCGAAGCTGACGGTCAGGCCCTTCTTCTTGGCCTCCTTGAGCATATCGATGATGAGACCGCGGCAGTTGGGGGCCAGAGCCGGGGTAATGCCGCTCAGGTGCAGCCAGTCGAAGCCCTCCAGCAGCTCGTCCAGATCGACCTGAGAGAAATCGTACTCGGTGATGGCGCTGTGCTTGCGGTCGTAGATGACCTTGGAGGGGCGGATGCCGTAGCCGGTCTCGAGGTAGTATGTACCCAGACGGTTGGAGGGCGTCTCATCCGGCTCAGTGAGGATCATGGGGGTGCAGTGGACGTCGTTGGAGCGCAGCCAGCGCACGGCGCTTTTGCCGAGGCTGTTGTTCGGCACGACGCTGAAGAAGGTGCTGTCCACGCCGAGGTTTGCCAGCGCGAGGGCGATGTTGGCCTCGCTGCCGCCGTAGCTGGCCTCAAAGTTGGTGGCCATGCGGAGCTTTTCGTAGTTCGGCGGGGTCAGGCGCAGCATGATCTCGCCGCAGGTGATGAATTTCGGTCCGGTCGTCTCGTGGCCCAGAATGGGGTTGAAATGTTCCATAACGGTCCTCCTGTTGCTCTTCTCGGGCATTTGAGCCGCCGCCTCTCATATACCATTCTTGAGACGGGGCGTTTGGTGCTCAGCAGGGCAGCCAGACCCCACATGACGCACATCGTTGTATCCATTATAGTGCTTTCGGAGAGGATTTGCAAGGAAAAGAAAAACACTGTGAGAGAAAATTTGGCAGGTTTTTTGTGGATTGTGACGGAAAGCGTATCGGCAGGCCGTCCGGTAGTTTCCCCGCAAATGGGACCCGAAACCCACGGTTTCGCCCCAACGCTTCGCGCCGGGGCCCCACTTCTCTGGACATTTGCTTGGGAAACTCCCCTCCACCTGCCTCTGATAGGTTTACCGGCTGGTCAAATGCCCGTCAAATCAAAGCTGGGCGTATATTCCTCCCGGGCGCTGCTCTTCTGCTGCATATAGCCGGCGGTCAGCCCCAGATCCATGGCATGATTGACCACCCGGCGGTACTCGTAGGTGGTGATGCGCCGCCCGATGCCGTGCTCTGCGGCCTTGTAAAAGGGGGTGTACTGGCTCATGACACTGGGGATGAAGCAGCCGGGGTCGGCCTCGTTCCATGCGGCCATCCGGTCGAGGACGGCAAAGCTGTCGTCGATGTGGCCGGGCAGGGCCAGATGCCGCAGGATGACGCCCTTCTGTAAGATGCCCTCGCTGTCGAACACCGGATGGCCCGCCTGCGCCATCATGGCCTCGATGGCGGGCCTGGCCTGGGCGAAGTAGTCCGGCGCAGAGGAAAGCTCGGCGGAGAGGGAAGAGGAGACGTACTTCAAATCGGCCAGCCAGATGTCGATAGAGCCGCGCCACGCCTCCACGCTCTCCACCGTCTCGTAGCCGCCGGTGTTGCAGACGATGGGCAGACGCAGCCCCTCGGCCCGGGCAATGTCCAGCGCCGCGATGATCCAGGGCCGCCACTGGCCGGGGGTGACGAGGTTGATGTTGTGGGCGCCCTGCTTCTGCAGACCGAGGAAAATTCCGGCCAGATGCTCTATCGTGATCTCTTTGCCCAGTCCCTCGGCGCTGATGGGGTAATTCTGGCAGAAACAACACTTGAGGGTGCAGCCTGAGAAAAACACGGTGCCGCTGCCCCGGGTGCCGCTGATGCAGGGCTCTTCCCAGAAGTGCAGGGCCGCGCGGGCGGCTTTCAGGGTGCCGCCCGCCCCGCAGAAGCCTGTCTGCCCGGCGGCACGGTCTGCGCCGCAGCGGCGGGGGCAGAGGGTACAGGAGACAGGCGGCGTTGTGGAAATGTTTTTAGACATATTGTCCAACTCCTATGAGAAAGAATCATATTAAATTATCCGAGGCTATTATATCATTTTTGCCCCCGGAAGTGGTATACTAAGATTGAATATTGCATGTCATGCAAGAATACTACATGATCTGGAGGACACCATGCGTACAGAGACCGAAGAGATCCGGGACAACCTGAAATATCTGAGCCTTCTGGCCCGGGACTATCCATCGCAGGCAGCGGCCGCCAGCGAGATCATCAGCACACAGGCACTGCTCAAGCTGCCCAAAGGCACCGAGCACTTCATGAGCGACCTGCACGGTGAGAACGAGGCGTTCGTACATATCCTGAACTCCGCTTCCGGCGTCATCCGCGAAAAGGTGGATATTGTGCTGGGGGATGCCGTGCCGGAGGGGACGCGGGCCGAGCTGGCGACTCTGATCTATTATCCGAACGAGAAGCTGCCCCAGCTCAAGGAGCGCTGCGCCGACGAGGAAGCGCTGGAACAGTGGTACAGTGAGACGCTGCTGCGGCTCATCGACATCTGCCGCCTCGTCTCCTCCAAGCACACCCGGGAGCATGTCCGGGCCTGCCTGCCGTCCAGCTGCGGCTACATTCTGGATGAGCTGCTCCACGCCCACTTCGAGGACCACGACAAAGACCTCTACTACGGCCAGATCGTCGGCAGCATCATCGAGAACGGCCGCGCCGATAAGTTCATCGTCCGTCTCTGCGAGCTCATCAAGCGGCTGGCCGTGGACAAGCTCCACATCGTGGGCGACCTGTTCGACCGCGGCCCCCGCCCCGACGTCATCCTTGACCTGCTGATGCGCCACCACGATGTGGACATCCAGTGGGGCAACCACGACGTGGTCTGGATGGGCGCGGCGGCCGGCAGTCCCATCTGCATCTGCACGGTGCTGAAGACCACCCTCGCTTACCACAACCACGGCATGGTGGAGGACTGCTACGGCATCAACCTCCGCCACCTGCAGCGGATGGCCGAGCAGTTCTACGGCGACGACGACTTGACCATCTGGATGCCTCACACCGACACCGCCCGCGGCCCCTACACCCCCGGTATGCTCCATCGCTGCGCCGTCATGCATAAGGCCATCACCATCCTGATGCTCAAGCTCGAGTGTCAGGTCATCGACCGCAACCCGGATTTCAAGATGCAGGACCGCGACTTCCTGCGCCGCATCAACTGGGAGAAGGGGACCGTCATGGTGAACGGCAGGGAGTACCCCATGCGGGATATGTCTTTCCCGACGGTGGACCCCGCCGACCCCACCGCGCTGAACAGCGACGAGAAGGTGGTGCTGCAAAAGCTGGTGCAGTCCTTCCGCCAGAGCGAGAAATTACAGCAGCACGTCGAGTTCCTGTATGCCAAGGGCAGTGTCTACCACATCGAGAACGGCAACCTGCTCTACCACGGCGCTGTGCCGATGACGAAGAAAGGCAGTTTCGCTGTGGAGCGGTTCGAGGGCCGCGCCTACTCGGGCCGCGCCCTCATGGACTACTGTGACGAGCGCGCCCGCCGGGGCTACTTCGCCCCCGAGGGCAGCGCCGCCCGCCAGAGCGGACAGGATTTCCTGTGGTATCTGTGGTGCGGCAAGCTGTCGCCTCTGTATGGCCGCAGCGCCATGACCACCTTCGAGCGGCTGTATATCGAAGACGCTTCCACCCACACCGAGGTAAAGGACCCCTATTATACATGGTATAATGAGAAAGCTGTCTGCCGCCGCATCCTCGCCGAGTTCGGCCTGCCCGGCACCAGCCACATCGTCAACGGCCATGTCCCCGTGCAGGAGAAGAAGGGCGAGAGCCCCATCAAGGGCGGCGGACGCCTCGTGGTCATCGACGGCGGTTTCTGCCGCGCCTACCACGAAAAGACCGGCATCGCGGGCTACACGCTGGTCTATTCCAGCCGCACCATGTCCCTGCGCACCCACCAGCCCTTCGAGAGCGCCGAAAAGGCCGTGAACGAGAATCTGGACATCCTCTCTCAGAAGAACATCCTCGAGACGGAGAACCACCGCATCCTTGTGGAGGAGACGGACGAGGGCGAGATCCTGCGGGAGAAGGTCCACGACCTCAAACAGCTGGTCCGGGCCTATCAGCTGGGCTGGATCAAGGAGACCCGCTGCGACGACAGTGTGTGGTAAGCAGCGGCAAATGTAAAATTTTCCTAAAAATAAGAGACAAAACCCGAGGATAATAGAGAAGAAACTGGGCAAAACAGAAAATAATCGACGAGCGTGCATTGGGGCTTTGCTTTTTGCTGGAAGTTGTGTATAATAAAGTAGCTGTAATTGTGTCAACTGGTTGTGAGCTTTGTACAGCGAGAAGGAATAACGTACCTTGAACTGACCTTTTGGGCCTGCGGGGAGCGGGCCTGTGACAAGGAGATCATAAAATTGGAAAAGTTTGTTATTACGGGCGGTAAGCCCCTGCACGGCGAAGTCATCATCTCCGGCGCGAAAAATGCGGCTGTGGGCATCCTGCCCGCTACCATTCTGGCAGCGGACGTCTGCGTCATCGAGAACCTGCCGGACATCAGCGATGTGGCGGTGAGCCTCAAGATCCTCAGCGTGCTGGGCGCAAAGGTCCGGATGCTGAACAAGAACACCTACGAGATCGACACCACCCATCTGACCGGCACCAACGTCCCCGACGACCTGTCCCGCCAGATGCGCGCCAGCTACTATTTCCTCGGCGCCCTGCTGTCCCGTTTCGGCAAGGCACAGGTGGCCATGCCCGGCGGCTGCAACCTCGGCCCCCGCCCCATCGACCAGCACCTGAAGGTGTTCAGCGCTCTGGGCGCGGAGGACAGTGTGGACTACGGCATGATCACCGTCCACGCCGACGAGCTGAACGGCGCTCATATCTTCTTTGATAAGGTGAGCGTGGGCGCTACTATGAACGGGATGCTCTCCGCTGTCATGGCCAAGGGTCAGACCATTCTGGAAAACTGTGCCAAGGAGCCCCATGTGGTCGATCTGGCCAACTTCCTGAATATGTGCGGCGCTGATGTGCGCGGCGCAGGCACCGATGTCATCAAGGTGCGCGGCGTCGAGCAGATGCACGGCTGCACCTACAGCATCATCCCCGACCAGATCGAGGCCGGCAGCTACATGGTGGCTGCAGCGGCCACCGGCGGCGATGTGCTGGTGAAGAACGTCACCCCCAAGCACCTCGAGCCTATCACCGCAAAGCTCCGCCGTGCGGGCATAGAGGTGGAAGAATTTGACGATGCTGTGCGGGTTCGCCGCACCGGCGACATCCTGCCCCTCAAGATCAACACCATGCCCCACCCGGGCTTCCCCACCGATATGCAGCCCCTGATGGGCGTTCTGCTCAGCGTGGCAAAGGGGACTTCCACCGTCACCGAGAGTGTGTGGGACAACCGCTTCCGCTATGTGGACGAGCTGCGCAAGATGGGCGCGAATGTCCAGGTGGACGGTCAGGTGGCCGTGTTCGAGGGCGTGGAGAAGCTTTCTCCCGCTCCGCTCCGCGCTTCCGACCTGCGCGCCGGTGCAGCGATGGTCGTTGCAGCCCTGATGGCCGACGGCACCAGCGAGATCGAGGAGATCGGCCATATCGAGCGCGGCTACGAGAACATCGTGGAGAAGCTGCGCGGCCTCGGTGCTGACATCAGGAAGGTGGAGCGGATGCCCGCTGCACTGGAACAGGCTCTGTAATTAGAAAAACCTCTCCGTCACGCCTGCGGCGTGCCATCTCCCCTGTCGAGGGGAGGCATTGGCAGTCCGTCAGGTCCCTGCGTTTTTATGACTGCGCAGCAGACGGAGAGGTTTTATTTGTTGAGGTTTATCATGTCTGAATTCATCTCTCTTTATTCCGGTTCCTCCGGCAACAGCAGCGTCGTGCGCTGTGGGGAGCGGTATCTCATCGTGGATATGGGCAAAGGCGTCCGCACCACCGGCGCAGCCCTCAAGGAGCTGGAGCTGAACATCTCCGACTGCGACGGCATTCTTGTCACCCATGAGCACAGCGACCATGTGAAGGGCCTTTCCACCTTCCTGAAAAAATATCCGCTGCCAGTGTACGGTGCAGAGGAGACGCTGGAATTTCTGGACGCAAACGGGGTCGTTCCCGCCAGCTGTGACCTGACGGCCCTGACGCCGGGCAGGGAAGAGGACATCGGTGTCTTTGGGGTCAAAGCTTTCCCCACCAGCCACGACGTCCCCTGTGTGGGCTACCGCATCCACACCCCCGACGAGAAGACCATGACCATCGCCACCGACCTCGGTGTGCTGACGCCTGCCGTACATGAAGCCCTCTCCGGCTGCGACCTTGTGGCCCTCGAGAGCAACTACGACCTGCATATGCTCCGCAGCGGGCCGTACCCCTACTATTTGCGCGCCCGCATCGAGTCGGTCCGGGGTCACCTCTCCAACGACGAGTGTGCGGCAAAGCTGCTGGAACTCATCCAGGAGGGCTGCAAGAAGTTTGCCCTCTGTCACCTCTCGCAGGAGAACAACACCCCTATGCTGGCGCTGCAGACCGTCTTTTCCACCCTCGGTGCGGCGGGCGTCGTGCCGGACAAGGACTGTATCGTCCAGACCCAGCGGCGGAATGAAGTGAGCCCCGCGCTGGCGTTCTGACACTATAAAACCAGAGCAGGAAAAGGAGAAAAGAGCCTATGTCGTACATCATGGCGCTGGACGCCGGAACCACCTCGAACCGCTGTATCCTGTTCAACAAAGCGGGCGAGATCTGCAGCGTCGCGCAGAAGGAATTTGCCCAGTATTACCCGAGACCCGGCTGGGTGGAGCACGACGCCAATGAGATCTGGGCCACTCAGCTGGGCGTGGCCCTCTCGGCCATGAACAAGGTCGGCGCCCGGGCCGAGGACATCGCCGCCATCGGCATCACCAACCAGCGGGAGACCACCATCGTCTGGGACAAGGAGACCGGGGAGCCCATCTGCCACGCCATCGTCTGGCAGTGCCGCCGCACCAGCGAATACTGCGACGAGCTGAAGGCCCGGGGCCTGACGGAGAAATTCCGGCAGAAGACCGGCCTCATCATCGACGCCTATTTCTCGGCCACCAAGCTCAAGTGGATACTGGATCATATCCCCGGCGCCCGCGAAAGGGCCGAGCGGGGAGAACTGCTCTTTGGCACCGTGGAGACCTGGCTCATCTGGAAGCTGACCTGCGGAAAACTGCATGTCACCGACTATACCAACGCCAGCCGCACCATGATGTTCAACATCCACACGCGGGAATGGGACGACGAGATCCTGCAGGAGCTGAACATCCCGAAATGTATGCTCCCGAAGCCGGTGCCGTCCAGCGGCTTTTATGAGTACGCTGACCCGATGCACTTCGGCGGCGAGATAAAAATTGCCGGTGCGGCAGGCGACCAGCAGGCGGCCCTCTTCGGCCAGACCTGCTTTGCCTCGGGCGAGGCGAAAAACACCTTCGGCACCGGCGGCTTTTTGCTCATGAACACCGGTGAGACGCCGGTCACATCCCGGAACGGTCTTGTCACCACCATCGCCTGCGGCCCCGACGGCAGGGTGAATTATGCGCTGGAAGGCTCTATTTTCGTGGCCGGTGCGGCCATCCAGTGGCTCCGCGATGAGCTGCGCCTGCTGGAAGAGGCCCGCGACTCCGAGTATATGGCTCAGAAGGTGAAGGACACCAACGGCTGTTACGTCGTGCCGGCCTTCACCGGCCTCGGCGCGCCCCACTGGGACCAGTACGCCCGCGGCACCATCGTGGGCCTCACCCGGGGCTGCAACAAGTACCACATCATCCGCGCCACGCTGGACAGCATCTGCTATCAGGTCAACGACGTCCTCCGCGCCATGGCGGCGGACTCCGGCATCGCCATGAAGTCTCTCCGGGTGGACGGCGGCGCGTCGGCCAACAACTACCTCATGCAGACCATGGCCGACATCAGCGACCTCGAAGTCAAGCGCCCCCGCTGTGTGGAAACGACGGCGCTGGGCGCGGCCTATCTGGCCGGCCTCGCCGTAGGCTACTGGCAGTCTGCCGAGGACATCACCCGCAACTGGTCGGTGGACCGCGTGTTCCGCCCGGCCATCTCGGAAGAGGAACGCACCAAGCGCATCAAGGGCTGGAATAAGGCTGTCCGCTGCGCCTATCACTGGGCCAGGGACGAAGAGGAATAAAAAGAGAAAAAACGGTCGGAGTTGCCTGACGAGTAACTCCGACCGTTTTTTGTTATTGGGCAGCTTGAGCGAGGGACAACCACCGGCTCGCAGAGAACATAACGCTCCGACGAACCGTGGTTTGAATTTATATCATCTTAAAGTATCCCTTTTCAGGAGTCGATCTCACCCTTGGAAAGTGCAATGACACATTCAGTATGACTTTCGTTGTCCAAACACAGATCGATATCTTTTTCAACGATAGGCAGTCTGAATTTGATGGATTTGAGCCACTGACCGTTGGGCTGACGCTCCGGGTAGATTTGAATTTCAGAGATCAGATGTTCCATCAGCTTTTTGCGTTCAAGGGGATTCATCACATTGTAGAGCTTTTCAAAGCAGATGAGAACTTTGTAAATGTTATCGCCTGTGATTTTATCCGCTTCGATAGCCTGCTTCTTTGCCCGGGCATCCTCATATTCGCCGACGATCTGATAGTCGCTGAAGTCTGCATAGGCTTTCATGCGGGCTTTCAATAGCCATCGATCTGCATGGCCGTGAAAACACGGGTGTAAGTGTAAACCTTTGTCTTTTCCTGTGACATAAGAAAACCTCACAAAATGGTTATTTCTTGCCTGCTTTCTGCTCCAAAAACTTAATGGAATCCAGATAATCCTGCTCCACATCGCTGAGGGTTTTAGCCTTGTATTTCCGATATTCGGTAGTAGCCTTGTCCACTGCCTGCTTGTAGGTCACACTGCCATTGCCAACAAGAAGCTGCTCACCGCTCATGGTTAAAATGCGGTCAAGGTGGTTTGCCCAATCCTGCATGGTCATGGGCTGTTCACGTTCTGCCTGACGTTCTGCGAAATCCAGATAACCGGAAACCAACTGCCCCATAGCACGAAGCTCTTTTTCGTGCAGATAGTTTTTGGCAATAGTAGCTTCTCGTAAAGTGGGCTGGTTTCCTGCAAAAGTGGTCAGACCCATAAATTCCTTTTCGGCATCTGCACGATTGTAAATGACCTCAGCGGCAGTCTGACCGTGGAGGGCATAATGAATTTTATGCTGGACTTTTTTGAAGAACTGGACGGAGATTTCTGCTTTTGGGTCGTAGTCAATGCTGGTTGCATAGATTTCCAGAGCCTGACGATAAAACACTTTTTCGGAAGCACGGATGTCACGGATGCGTTCTAACAGCTCTTTGAAATATCCACCGTCGCCCAGATTTTTCAGGCGTTCGTCATCCAGCGCAAATCCCTTGCGCATATATTCCTTCAGGATGCCAGTTGCCCAGATACGGAACTGTGTGCCTCGTTTGGATTTGACACGATAACCAACAGAAATAATGACGTCAAGATTGTAGAATTCGACCTGATAGGTCTTTCCGTCTGCGGCAGTTGTTGCAAATTTTGCAACAACTGAATCTCGTTCAAGCTCACCCTCTGCAAAAATGTTTTTGATGTGACGGGAAATTGTGGATTTGTCACGTTGGAATAACTCAGCCATCTGAAAATGCTTCAGTGCTTCCACAATCGCATCCTCTTTTTCCTTCGGACACTTGGGCTGCTTCGCATTTTCGTTTTTTGCTTTATGGTAATTCTCTCGCTCGATGATGCCATACTTCTGCTTCACCTGTGCGATATAGAGATTAGAAACCTTGAGTTGATAGCGCTCCCACACATAATCCCGAATCTCATTGTAAGTTGCTTTGCTTTCCGCAGCAGTCACATCCAACTCGTCCATACTGACATCCACTTCGATATGCCGCTCGACATTGAGTTTGGTCAAAAGGAGAACCGCTTCGATATGGCTCGACACCTGCAAATTGATGTCATAATCGTACATTTTTCGGGTTGGTTCTGGGGAACAATGCGATGCCAGTGTGAGGACAAGGGGAGAAAAAGGCAGATACGGCGGTCGTTCTGGGGACCAGGGCAACCGTATCAATGAACTCTTTCAAATGCCGGCTTAAGAATTAAGTCATATCGGGCTTTTATATAGACTCGATAAAATTCCTTTTTTGTCTTTTCGCCAACTTGAAATGTTCCAAGTAGAGTTTTCTGAGCCTGTATACCCAACAGATTGAAAATATGGCAGGCAATATACTCACTGATGCAACTGTTTGTGTAAGAAAGGTCAGTTGGTTTGTGTTCACCGGAAGGTGGGAATTTGATCATATATCGATTCCCGTCGTAAATAACTGCAATTTTCTTTCCATTAGCACCGTTATATGCTTTGCCATAGACTCGTTTGCAGTTTGTAAAATCAATAAGGCTACTCATGCACTTTTGTTCCTCCATAAAAACTTTTGACGGAGATAATCGGCGTGTTCAGGCGTGATTAGACCATCGCTGATTTCGGCCATATTGATACTTCTGTAAAGTTCACCCCAGTAGCAATCTAAGAGAGGAGAGTGGGTCTTTAGCCCCTCTTTATAGGTGTCAAGATCATGCTGCAAATAATCAGGAAGACCATATTCATACGAACGCTCGCGCTGTGTTTCACGAATACCGCTTTCCGTGAGTTGTTCCATAGAAACGCCCAGAGTTTTTGCAAGTTTATAGACCGTTTCAGCAGAGCAACGCTCTAATTTAGTCTTTCCGCTGCAAATGTCGTTGAGAGTGGCATGAGGAATACCGGCAGTGACTGCAAGACGATACCGTGAAAGCCCGTTTTTTTGCATCAAATCGTCCAGAATCAAATGAAAAACCTCCTTACTCTCTATATTATATCGGTGCGCCGACATAATTGCAAGTGAAATTGTAGAGAATGTAGACTAATATATTTGAGAACTAAAGAAATCCCTTGCATCAGGAGTCCTGCAATGCTCTCATTATAATGATAAATTATAGGTAGTGCGTGCAAATTGCACAATTATCATGGCGGCTGAGAATATATTTTATGAGAGGTTTGACAATGAACCGTATTCCATGGGATGAATATGAAGCCGCCATTCTTCTACAAACGCTTTTATAGCAATTTTCAAAATTATAGCGAATATCCGCATGAACGAAACCACCCTGAACAGTCAGAAGACGATACATTTTGAAGGACGTGTTGGCACGAGGGTTTTTGTTGTTATATCACTGGGGACTGTCACACCCGCCGTTCTGGCGGGTGTTTTTGTTTTGGTTCAAAGATTTTGCATTTGGTTTTAAGTTTTGGTTCCAAGTTTTATTATTCGGTTTCCGAGGTGTCGTCTGCTATGCGCTCCGGGTCGAGCAAGTCTTCAATCTGGCAGCCCAGCACCTTTGCCACCCGCCAGAGCTGGTAAACGTCCGGGCTTTTGCGGTGTCCGGCGCACCAGCTTTCCACGGTGCGGTAGCTCAGTTTCGCCTGGCGGCAAAGTTCCCGGCGGCTTATGCCTGCGGCCTTGCAGCGTTCGTCTATGGGGTTATTGGTGTGTGATTCTCTCATGTGGCAGCCCTCCCTTTTAGTACAGTATACTGCGGACGCCGTAAAAATGGAAGTATAAAGTTTACCATATAAACGCAGTATTCTTTGGACTGTTTGCCAGTGGAGTTCCCTGCGCTTATGTGGTAAGACACAGCCAACGAAAGACATTGCCGAATGGGGGATTTCAATATGAAAAAGTTTGATTTCGTTGCAGAGCTGCTTGCTCATGGGTTCCATGATGATACTAAGCTGGAAGCGGTGGAGCTGTCCCGGCAGACTGGTTTCGAGGGCGTGGTTCTGTCCCGTGATTTTACAAAGGTGATCGAGAGCGTCTGGTCTGGCCGCCACGAATATTCTTACCGCGTGGAGGTATTCGTGAATCTGACCCAGAATCTCTGCCGTGCAAAATTCTTCGATGGCGGAATTGAGTACAAGTGCAAATGGTATTACACCGCAGGAAAGCGTACCTATAACGCAATCGTTGCCACGCTGCAAAATGCGGGCCTGGAAATCTAATCCGCGGCGCCGTTTCGGTCGGTAAAAAATACACAGAAACGTCGCCTGTTCTTTGGACTGTTTGCCAGTGGAGTTTACCGCGTTTATGTGGTAAGACACAGACACCGGAAGGGAAAACGAAACAAATGGAGGACATGAAAATTATGAAGCGTTATAAGGTGTACGTCTACAACACGGTCGATAAATTCTGGGACTGCTACGAGGTCCTTGCTGATGACCCGGTGGATGCCCGGAACGTGGCAGTGCAGCGGTTGATCGATGAGACCGGGCACGGTCTGGATGTTTACGAAGTGACCGACGTGTGCGAAGTCAAAGAATAAGGAGAGCTGAACAATGAAACATCTAACACTTGCAGAAAGCACCTACGACAAGATTATCGATGGGGTCAATGATGGCCTCACGGTCTGGCACTTGAGGAAAAATACCCTTAGGCGGTTGGGAGTTACCAGCCGCGGGTTTCTGGTTGGAAGCCTTTTCGATGTGAATGGCAACTTTTTACACGACGTTGTAATCGCTTGCAAAGTTGTAGTCGCTTGCGAAGGAGAGAACAACCCCGCCTGACGATGGCCCGAGGAAAGGGCCGAAACCTCCCGGCAGCCAGCCGGGAAGGTCGCGGGAACCACCTGCATATCGTGAACAAAATTTTAGGAGAGCTGAATTATGAAGCTGCTGGATCTGTTGAACGTGATCGAGGACGACACCCCGATCTGGATCTACATTGATTATCCATTTCCGTGTAGAAAGGAGGGGCTGTTTTTCGGGGCGGTGCAGTTCGCTGCGGAGAACGATTCCGAGTGGGAAGGCTACCGTGTGGTGCTGACTTTCCCGGAGTTGTATAAGTCCCTCGGCGGGGTTGCTGGTATGTCGATTGTCGTTGTGAAGGAGGAGCCGTGATGGGTTATCAGATGAGCGATTATGAACTGCGGGCCGGGTACATTGCGATTCGTACCGCAGAGGATATGGAGCGGATAATCGGGAAGAAGGTCGTCGCTACGAACGACTACTTCATCCGGCTGAAACGTGATCTCCGTGAGTGGATCAAGCGTGATGACGGAGAGCCTCGCAACGTGATCTTCTTTGATGGTGGCGGGCGCATTGCTCTGGAAGAACTGCCTGTCAACCCTGAATGGTGTCAGGAAGATGTTGAGGCGTGGTTCACGGAGAATCGGTACATCCACGGAGTGAATTCTCAATACGACTGTACCGGGTGCCTGTTTACCGAGTGGTTCAAAGTGTTCAGGCGGCGGGGCCGCTGGTACGCATATCACTGCATCGGGATGGATATTTAAGGAGGACGAAATCATGAAAATGGTAAACGCAAAGGGCGAGGCTGTCTATTTCAACCGGGCATGGAAGCATGGGAAGGAGACGTGGGTGGTTCAGGGCATCGGCGAAACGCTTGTGATCGGGCGTGACCGCCAGAAACGCAGGAGCCGCACATTCACCCAGCTGCCGCAGGCTGAGAAGTATCTTGCTCGCATGGGCTTCAAAGCCGTCCCTTGAGCCTTGATTTTTCCAACGGAAAAAACACCCCCGGAAAAGCTTAGAAACTTTCCGGGGGTGTAACTTTATTCTGAACACGCAAAACGCCACGCAGGGGCTTTCTGCGTGGGTACAGAAAAGGGCAGGTGCTATTGTGCATCTGCCCTTTGTTTTGCGTGTGGGTTGACTCGCTGCAGAGCCACTCTGCGTAGCACAGGTTGAGCCACCCGGCTCCGCTCTTGAGTCTGCCGTAGCTGCCCTGCACCTCGGTGATGGTGAAGACGTTTGGACCACGGACGACCACGGAGGCGGAGTGCTCACAGTCGGGGCTTTTCCAGTGCCGCTTTCATGCGATCAAAGAAAAATTGAATCACCGCACCGATGGTCTCATCGGTGATGGCCCAGCTGATGAGCCTGCCCCACTTGCTGGAACTGATGGCCATGCGGAGCATCTTGACGACCCACGCCTTGCGCTCTGCGCCGCGCTTGGTCCCCTGGATTTCCTTCTCAGCCCTCTCGATGAGGTCCAGCACCAGAGGCTTCACGGCGGCACCATAGCCCAGCCGGATGCAGCCAAGGGCGTAGAAAATAAAGCCGCCCAGCATCAGCACTGCCGCCACCGGGGCGGGGATAAGGTCAAAAAGCTTAGTTGCCAGCGCTACCATGATTGGTCACTCCTTTTAACAGATAGTTGTCGATGTCGGTGCGGCTCTTTTGCATCCCCTCGCGGTTGTTGCCGGAGAGCTGCGCGTCCAGAAGGTTGCGCACCCCGTCGAGGGTCAGACGGCTCACCTCGTCGATTTCGTCGAAGCGGCGCAGATCGCGGGCAAGGGCTTGTGTGTGTTGGAGCTGGCCCTGCTCCAAGGCGCCGATGCGCTTGTCCAGCTCATCCAGACGCTTGTTCTGCGCGTTGTCCGGCTCCTGTGCCTTTTTGATGTACTTGTGGATGATTTCCAGCACCTTGTCGATGGTGATGGCTGCAGCACACAGGCTGCCCAGGATGCCCAGCACCCACATCAAAGCTTCTTTTTCGGTCATTTGCCCTCCCGAAGACGGGTCAGGCCCTTCTTGCGGATGATTTTCGGATAGTTGAGGGTAGTGACGTTGAGGTCTACGTTGCCGGAGATGCCCGGCACGCTGCCCTTGCTGGTGTGTTGGTGGGCGTTGTAGTTAAACGTCACGTTGGGCGTCTTGCCGGTGTAGTCGGCAAGCCAGACGTCCCACCGAGAGGACAGCCGAGCCATGTCCAGCTCGTACTTGTAACCGGTGTAGGTGTACAGCTGGGCGTAAAAGCCCATTTTCTCCACCTGTTCCAGCGCATAGGCGGTGAGGTTGGTGAGGTCGAGGGTGCTCATGGGCTTGAGCTTGTTTTCCTCCACGTCCACCGCCACCGGCAGGGTCAGCTCCTTGCCGTACACCGCCTGCCGCAGAAGGGCAAGCTCTGCATCGGCCATGGCCTCGCTGGTGGCGTAGGTGTAGTAGTAGACGCCCACGTCCAGCCCGGCGGCCCGGGCGTTGCGGTAGTTGGTCTCAAAGGTGGGGTCGATGTACAGGCCATCTGCCCGCTTGGAGAGCTTGCGGTTGGTGGATACCGTCTTGAGCATTGCCCCCTTGTAGCCCGCCGCTGCCACCTGCGCCCAGTCGATAAGGCCCTGATACCGGCTCACGTCGATGTACCGGTGGGGCCGGTCGCCCTCCCAGCCGGTGACAGCCTCTGCCTTGGGGACTGCGGGTGCGGGTGTTGCCTCGCCGGTGTCCCGCTCGTCCCCCGGGCCAAAGATGGCCCGCACCAGCTTTTCCAGCAGTTCCAGCAGCTTACCCATCGTAGTCCTCCCCCGTGATCTCCTTGTACCGCTCTGCGGTGATCTCGCCGTCGGCCACCCGCTTTGCCAGCTCCGCTTTGACTCCGGCATGGCGGCGTGCGGGCATCTCTGCCCAAGCCTTAGTGCCTGCAATCAGGCGGTTTGCCCAGATAATGTTCATGGCGATACCTCCTTATTCCTTGTTCAGCGCTGCGTCAAGCTCACACAGCGCGGTTTCGATGGTGGTCAAATGCTCCTGTGATGCCATATCCAGCTCGCACACGGCATCCTGCAGCTCTGTAGCGGCTTTTGCGGTGCGCGCTGCCAAAGGGCCGGTCTTATCGGTCATCCGGTAGTGGTGGTCGATTTCGTACCAGTCATAGCAGCGCCCCTCCGCGTCCTCCGCGCTGCGCAGCTTGCGGACGACCCGGAAACTGTCGGTGATGGTCTGGTCGGGATACTCCCGCTCAAGCTGGTGATAGCCGGTCAGGCTGGTGTGAGCGCCGCCGATGGTCTTGAGGACCTCTGCGCCGCCCTTTGTGCCAAAAACATAGTCCATGTCAGGTTCTCCTTTCTCCGATGCTCTCGGACGACGTGCTTCAGGTCGCGGACGACCCGCTCTCCCCGAAACAACCATTGATAGAGGTGATAATTGTTGCAGTGCCGGAGCTGCCCGAGGCGAGAGAGCAGGCTTACCGCCGCTCTGGGTGCGATGGGCTTCCCCTGCCGCCTGCGCTTGCGATACCGCGCCAGCGCCCGCTTGATGTGCAGCAGATTCCGCTTGCGGGGGATGGTGTACCCTCTCCCGTACCGGTAGCCTACGGCGTCCGGCAGCCGCCCTTTCGCCCGCGCAAAGCCGCGCCGGGGCGGGGCAAGGGGCGTCTTCGGCTGTCTCTTTGCCACAGGGAACACCTGCCAGTCCCCCTTGAGCCGCAGGTCGTGGGCGTCAAGCCAGCCTTCGACCAGTAAGCGGAGCTTTTTCAGCTTGCGCCTGTTCGGCCCGAAAGCGGTCAGGTTGTCCATATACCGGGCGTAATGCTTGCACAGCCCGCTCTCCCGGATGAGCTGGTCGAGGGGCTGCAGGACGGCGTTGGCGAACCACTGGGAGGTGTACGTCCCCAGCTTTACGCCGTCCCGGATGATGCGCCAGATGAGGTCGAGGACACGGCGGTCCTTGTAGAGCTGCCGCATCCGGGCCATGACGACTTCCGGGGTCAGGCTGTCGTAAAAGTGGCGGATGTCTCCGCAAAACTCGTACTTTGTCCCCTTGCGGTCGTACTTCATCCATCGCTGGATGGCGTTCTTTTCCCGGTGCGGCCCGCGCTCCCGGATAGAGCCGCAGCAGTAAAAATCCATCCCCTGCATCATCCTGGGCTGCAAGACCTGGATGAGGGCGTGGTGGACGTACTGGTCGGGCCACTGGGCCGGTTCGCTGATGGTGCGCCATTTCCGGGCGTTCGCATCCCACCGCTGACTGACATGGGGCTTTTTCGACTCAAAGCCGCCGACGAGTATTCGCCGCAGGTCTTCCACCCGCTGCGGCTTGGTCTCTTCCACCCACGCCGTACAGGTGTTGGGCTTGTGGCCTCGATTCCAGTGGTGGGTGCGGTTCACTTCGTCGATGGCACGCAGCAGATTATCCTCTGAGATTAGCGTATCAAAGAGCTTTCCAGCTCTCTTCATGGGATACCCTCCTTTTAGCTGTACGGACGTTCCAGCGCCCCTTGCGGGGTGTACTAGCCCGCTCCCAAAATGCCTATCTTCACCGTGGGGTGTGCGGCTGTCTGTGCCAAAATATATGAGGTTGGAAATATCAAAAAGGAAGCGGCAGCCGATGTTCCCGTCGTAGCTCGACGCGGTGTTGTAGTTGACGTAGAACAAACCATAGTTGGAGTTGTGGCTATAGCAGCCACCGACGTAGAGGCACGGGTACGAAGAGTCGAAGTTCCAGTAATCGCACGGACCCGGGAACAAAAACACCGGCAATGCACAGACAGTCCCATATAAAGTTCAGCGCCTTACGGCGCGGTTATCTGCGGGGGTTGCGACCCCCTCAGACTCCCCCGTTGGGGAGTTCCTGGAGGCGGCAGCCGATGTCCCCGTCGTAGCTCGACGCGGTGTTGCAGTAGACGCAGAACAAACCATAGCTGGAGTAGTGGCTATAGCAGCCACCGACGCAGAGGCACGGGTACGAAGAGCCGAAGATCCAGTAATCGCACGAGTACGTTGCGTCATTACCGGACGCGGATGTGGGGATAAACATCGGGAAGCCGCCGTTTGTCTTGACCTTGAATGCGGACGGCCAGCCATTGGACGGAACGCCGACCGCCGTGCCATTGCTGCTGTCGCTGAACTTGGATGGGTTCAGGACGATGTTCAGGCCGTTGCCGTCGTTGTAGCAGCCATCGCACCAGTCCCACACGTTATCCCACAGGCCCTCGATATTGCGGTACTGCGTGCCGCCGTAGGCGGCCCGGCTGCTCTGATTGGTGCCGGTGTGATACGGCATCGAATCGGTATAGCCCATCGTGAAGGCGCTGCTGCTCGGACTGCATCCATAGCCGATTTTTGCCTGACTGTTCCAGTCGGCGAACTCGACGATGTACAGCAGCCAGAGCGTAAACCTCATAGCAAAATCACTTTGCCAGATGGCAGAGCCGAGGCCGTGGATGTTCGCCCGGGCAGAGGAGCGGGTCATGTTTGTCTTGGGGCTGCCGGTGCCGCTCTTATAGCTGCTGTTGCAGTGGTATCTGCCGATGTACACCACATCCCGCTCGCCGTGGCCGTCGCCTCTGTCCATGTGAGCGGGAGAAACGGAGTAACCCGCCACCTTGCGGTCTGCGATCTTGATGCTCATGCCGGAACCAGACTGCTCCAGCAGATACCAGAATTTGGGGATAGCCACCATCGTGCCGCCGGTGCGCTCGCTCTTTACCATGCCCGCCCAGGGCTGCAAGCTATCAAAGGGGCTGCCATAGCTGCTTGCGCCCGCGACATACGGCACGGGGTCTGTAAACTCTGCCGCCTCGTCGGTGCGGCTCCACTTGGTAGTGCTGGTGCCATCCCAGCTCGCGCCGTAGATGTGGACGTAGGCAAGCTCTACCGCATAGTCTTTATATGCGGTGGCCGCTACAGTTTCGGTGGTGGTCTCATCATCCTTGGCGGCAGTGATACTCCATGTGCCAAGGACCGGAGGGTACAGCTTGACAGTTCCGGTTCCTGCATCACCGGTGACCGTGGCGGTCATAGTGTTGTCGCCGCAGGTGGCTGTCAGTGTACTTCCCACCGGGGCGGTCAGGGTCAGAGTGCAAAAACGTGCAGTTGCAGTGTACGTTTCTCCATTCTCCAAGATCTCCACCTCTGCGGTGTCGCTGGCGGCACTCCCCTTGGATGCCTGCACGGTATAAGTGCCGGAACGCTTGATGCGCACCGAGGCGTTTCCGCTGCTGTCCGCTGTTGCGGTATATGCCTTTCCGGTGGACAGAGTTGCCGTAACCACCGCGTCCGGGGCAGTGGTCACATTCAGCGTGGCCGCAAAGTAAGGCAGCGTCAGCGTGTATTTACCGCCCACGACATCTACCGTGATGGTGTCATCGGTGGTCAGACCGGCCAGTGATGCCGTGACCGTCCACTCGCCTAGCCGGGGCAGCGTGGTGGTGAAGCTGCCACCAGTCGCCGTGCCGGTGATGGTGCTCTGGCCGTCGGTCAGGGTCAGGGCGCTGCCTGCGGTCGTGGTGACGGTGAGCTTCGGCAGCGTATTGCCAAGCACCACGTCAAGCGCCTGCTGCAAGTTGGATGCCCCGGTACCCATCGTATCGGTAAAAGATATATCTTTCGCCGCTCCGTACTGGTCGAGCATTTCGCGGACGAACTTTTTTGCGGCCGCTTCATCCATGATCTGGCCGCTGTCCTCCAGCTTCTTGACGGCTGCGGACAGGGCGGCGGAGATTACGTCAACATGAGCGTTAGGGTCTTTGTCGTGTTTTGCGAGAATTTCTCTGACCCACTTTTCGGTGGCAATGGTGTTAGGGTCTGCGGTCAGATAGATCTGCGCCGTATTGGAGATTGCGAGAACCCCGAAAAACTCCATCAAGAAGTTGTTCATGGCGGCCTCAGGCTGGATCTCGAAGCCGTGATCATCCTGAAAAATGACCGCCAGGGCATCGCTGTCGCTATCATCCAGCTTGGCGTAAATACCGATCTGGTGCAAGGTATAGCCCTGCTGGAGTCCATTGTTGCTGATCTGAATCTTGATTTTGTACGCAGCATCATCGCCCTCGCCGGTCATTTCGCTGCTGGCAAGGATGAGTGACTGCTTCTGGTCGGCGACCTCGGTAGCGTTGGGAAGCTCTGACGCCTGTACAGTGCCAGCGCCGCCGACTGCTCTTGTGAAGGTCATGCGCTTTCCGGACAAAGCCTCCGTCAGCATGGACGAGCCGAGTGCCGTGTATGCCGAAGAATTCCAGCTCATTTTCATTCCTCCGATCCTGCCACTTTGGCAGTATTTTTGATGTATATGCTTGCGGGTACTGCTCCGGCAAACGCCGTCACATTGCCGGTTTGCGGCTTGATCTTGCCTCTCACCTTGGCGGTCATGGTAAGGGATACTCCGCAGGGGGCGGCGGCGATATAAGCGGTACATTTTGGAGCCTCAGAAAGATAGGTGATCTCGTCGAGCCAACTCGAAAGTCGTTTTACGGACTGAACTGCTTCCTTAAAATCTGCAATGTTTTTTGCTGTCGGGTAGATTCCTGCCACTGTGGCTCGAAAATGGTGAGGGTTTCCGTCGTACTCCCACCACTCTTCAATTTGCCCCACACCAAATACCGCCTCAATGATGCGATTGACCGCAGCCGGGGTCCCCATTTGGTCGTAGAAAATGAGGCTTTCCTTTACCAGTGCCCGCTTGATGGCGACGCTGTATGTCTGCTTATAGACCGGGGTGCGAAGCTCCACAGCGAGAAGGTCGAGAACAGGTTCCGGGACGCCGTCAATCGCAATATAGATGCAGGCGGCGTCGGCGAAGCGGATGACCTGCTGCACCTGCCTGCTGACGGCATAAGCAAACGCCTGGGTTTCCGTGTCGTTCTTCAGGTCGCTCGGGAGCAGTTCCGTGAAGCGGCTGTCTTTAAGTTCAGTCATCCTCAAGGCCTCCGTATGTGATCGAGGCGGTGCCGTCAATGGCGGCGATACTGTCCGCCGGGATGGCGGTGAATATCGGGGCGGTGATCTGCGCCCGCTTTGCCCCGGCGCCCATTACGAGAGCCAGAAGCTTGGAGGGGTTGATGTCTCGCCCGATTTTCCGCTGCCAGGCAATGTAGCTGTCAACCGCTGCGGAGACCGCTTGCTGAATCGCCGCAGCCCGGTTGTTATCGCTTTGGTTGATGTAGTAGGTGAGGGAAACGGTATACTTTACCTCTGCAGGGGCGCGAACGGTCACAAGGTCGTTCATCGGGCGGAGGGTTTCTGCGCTCATGTGCTGGCTCATGGCGGAAATCATTTCTGCGCTCGGGAGGGAGCCGTCTGCCATGACAAAAACAATGTCAACGGTTCCGGCGGCCTGGTCGCTCGAAACGTGAACGCCGCCGATGGCAGAACTGTAATCCTGCACATGGTACTCGTAGCCGTTCCGACTGCCTGCGGTGGAGTATTTGCCGGGCGCAATGAAGATGCGGGCCGCGAAGCTCTCGTCGCTCTCCCTGTCGGCGCCGCCGCTGGAAGTCGAGGTATTTTCTACACTCTGGACGTAGGGAACCGGGTCAACCAGCGTTTTAAGTTCGCCGGGGGATAAGCCGTTGCCGGTTTCGCCTGCGGTCATGCACGTTGCGGGAATGTCGGCAGTCAGGTCGCCTGCGGGAATCTCGGCATAGGCCGAGGTTGCAAAGAAAAGCTGACCAGCCGCAATGCGGGTGCCTTGCGGGACAGCCGTAACGGACGCCCTGGCAGCTGAGAGGGTGAAGCGGATAGTCGTAACGGCTGCAGCGGCCTGGTTCCGGGTAGCTCCGCAGCGGAAGGCTCCGAGCAAATCCAGAAAATCACCAACGCTATACTTCACGGTGTCCATCTTGCCCTTGATGTCAACGTACTTCATAGCCTGGTAGATTTGGGCTGCGGCGGCGTAGAGTTTGAAACGGTCTCGGGAGACCCTGGGCAGCGTGTAGGGCTTCCCGGTGGCCTCGGTCATATACGCTTCGTAGTCTGCGACCATGCTCGTTTTCACATCGTCCACGGTTTTATACTCAATGAACGAAATGTCGGGCAGGTCTTTAATGGTGGAAATATCAGGCATTGGTAAGCACCACCTTTGCGGTCACCTTTCCATCGTTGGCTGCTGCGGTGAAGTTCACGCTGTCAACGGAAAGGGTGGGAATGTAGCGAGGAATCTTTTCGGCGACCTCGGCAACGTACAAGCTCTGGGCGGCCTCTGTGGGCTTGTCGATGAAGCTATCGTCTATGCCGAGCCCGCGGTCTAATGGGATGGTCCCGGCAACGGTAGAGAGCAGCGTTTCGACCTGCTCGTCTACTCCTTCCAGGGGTTCATCCCCGATGTAAACTGCGGTGGTTTCCATTATGTGGTGTCCTCCATCGGGTATTCTTCAAGGTCAAGGTTGACCGTGGCCTTTGCCAGCTCGCCATGTCGCAGTACGGTGCCCCAGGCCTCGCTTACCTTCGTGACCCGGAAGGGGTTCCTCCCGAAAGGTCGGAAGCCAATCACCAAATACTGAACTTCGCCGGTTTCGGCCATGCGGGCCAGCAGATCAAGAACTTTTCGGGGGCGCACTCCGAGGGCGGCAGAGAGGTGAATTTCTAGTGTTCCCTTTTTGAGGTCTGCGCCCAGGAATTCAGGGGTCGGTTTGCTGTTGAGTCCTTCGTGGGTCGTCCAGCGCCCGGAGCTTTCCCGGGTGGCGTTCTGGAAGGTAAAGACGGCCCGGTCGCTGACCTGAAAGATGATCTTTCTTCCAAAGGTTCCGATGAACAAAAAATCACCTCCGGGTTAGTTTGGGGGAGAGGTCGGGCTGCCAGGTGCGGCGCTTGTGTGGGTATGGCTCTTGAGGCTTTTCCCGCCGCCGATGCAGTCGGTTGTGGCCGTCAAGGTCTGGCCCACATTGGCGTCCTTCTTCATGGTCGTGTTCTCGGTGATGGTCGTTTCGGCCTTTACCGTGAGTTCCTTTGCTTCCAAGACGACCTTGTTCATCTTAATGGTGAGGGTGCCGTCCTTATAGCGGAGCATCCCTTTACCGGCTTCCCGGTCAAGGTCTTTGCGCCAGAGGCCCTGGCTGCCCTCGGGCGGCTTGTTTTCGTCGCTCCAAGGACGGCCAAGGACAACGCCTACCTCTGCGCCGTTTGAAAGGTGCAGAACGAGAACGGCGTCGTCTACCTCGGGCATCATATACTCGAAACTAAGAAGCGGAATCTCGCTTGTGACGCAGTCGTCCTTTTCGTGGTAGACGACTCGCACCGTTCCAGCTTCGTAGTTTACCGAGGAGATTTTGCCAAAGCGGACAGTTTCCAATTTTGCACCTCCTACTCTATAAGCGAAAGTTCAAGGTCTGTCGTGTAGCCGCTGGAACCGAGGTTGTGGGTGGTGGTGTCGGTGAAGTATTTCCCGGAGAGCGCTCCAAGGGAAACTTCCACGTTTTGGCCGGAAACAAGGAGCTTGCCCTTGACGGTCAAATTGAGCTTTGTTGCTCCGTGGTTCGCCTCATCAATTCCCGCCTGCAGCTTCTTTTGTGCATCAGCTTCGCCGTCGGCTTTGCCGGTCATCTTGAGCAGCCGGTCTGCGGTGCCAATAGTGACCTTTATTTCCTTGTTGGTCTTGGGTTGGGTGTAGGTGTACTCGCCGCCGGTATAGGTTCCGGCCAGGTTCTGGCACCAATTCCAAGAAAGAATTTGGTGCGGGTAGATGGTGCAGACCGAATCCTTTTTCTTGTACTCCGTCCGGCTGTAGACTACGATTTTTTTGGAGTAGACCTTCATGCTCAGGCCGTAGGTCTTGCAGAGGTTCATGTAAAACTCGCAGTCTGTGGTTTCGGATTGCTCAAGGGTCGTAATCTGCGGGTCGTCGCCCTCCACATCCCAGAACAGTTCTATGCCTGCATTGGAGGCGATTTCCTGGCCGATTTTCTGCACGGTGGCCTTTTCCCACACCTTTGTGCGTTTGGTCTGCCGGAATCCAGTGTTAGCCGGAACAGATACCGCTTTCACGGTGCCTGTCCACGGCCAGCCTGAATATGAAACACTGTCAACGAGGAAGTCGCCGCAGTCGAGGGTGCGGTTGTCGCCCTGGGCTGCCCAGTTCGTGAGGGCGATGGTGGCGGAAAGCGGTTTGTTTACCTCCACCTTGCCACCGCTGACGGCGGGAGCGCTGCGCTCAAAGAACGTGATGTCGAGGCTGTCTGCTTCGCCGCTGGCGGGGTCGGTGTAGGTGAACGCCGTTTTGTTGAGGTTGAGGACAGATGCGGCCTTGCCGTCGTAGGTAATAGAAACGCTGGACTGTCTTGCTTTCATCCTGTCCTCCATGTGGGCATATTCGGGGCGGCAGTTTCGCTCTCGGGAAGGTCTGGGACGTTCAGCACCACGCCTGCCCCAAAAACAAAGATGGCGATCTTGTCAGGGTTGGCATCCATGAGGAAGCCCATGTATTTTGAATCTCCGTAGACCTTATAAGCGATAGCGTCCCAAACGTCGCCCTGAATCGTGGTATAGGTACTCATTTAGCCTCCTGGTTAGGCCGGAGAAAAGGATTTGCGGCGACGTTCTTCTTCCAGCTGTTTGCTAAATCTCACAAACTTTTGGTATGTAAAATCCATCGCCTGATCTACTTCTTTCCGGGTCACGGAGCCGTTGCTCTTGAGGATGATGGTCGGGGAGAACACAAAGCCACCTCCGCCGCCCTCTGCGGGCTGCGGCTGGGGCTTATTCTCGGGGGGCGGATTCTGACCGCCTGCGATGGGCTGCGGCTGGGGCTTCGTCGGGTCGGGCTTCCCGAGGTTCAGCAGGAAGTCGTAGAGTTTGGACAAGGGGATAATCGCTTCCGGCTCTCCACCTTCGCCTGCTTCCAGTAGCGTTGGGGCGGTTACGATGCCGCCGGTTGCAAGTTGCGGAATCTGCGGGATGTTGAAGCTGAAAGTATTGCCGCCAATGACCGGCACCCAGTCCGGGATTTTTACGTTCAGGGAGTTGATCTTGCCGAGGACGTAGTTGATGGCCGAAATCACGCCGTTCATCGGGGCCTTTGCCAGGTTGACAATGGCTCCAAATACGTTAGCGAAAATGTTCACGATATTCTGCCACGCGGCTCCCCAGTTCCCGGAGAATACGTTCTCCACAAACTGGATGAGGTTAGAGAAAATCGCTTTTACATTTTCGACGGCTGCGGATACGCTGCTCCACCAGCCGGAAAGGTAGGCGGAGAGCAGCGGGAAGTTGGTCTGGAATCCCGAAACCAGGGCAGCTACGGTGGTAAGCACCGCGGTCTGAATCGAAGCCCAAACCTCGGAGACCTTGGTTCCCATGCGCTGCGCCCAGGCTGTTGCCTTGTCCCAGTTTCGGTACATCCAAATACAGGCGGCAACAACTGCACCGATGATGGCGACCGCAACCAGGAGTTTAAGGTTCATTACCTCTGCGGCCTTGCCGAGAGTAGCGCCGCCGTTGGAAGCCGCCTTGAAAACAGTAGCAAGGTTTTTCGCAGCGCTGATGGCGGTCATGGCCGTTTTGAGGGTCTTGAAGGCCGTTACTGCGGTAAGGACGCCGCTTGCCAGGGCAATGAACAGTTCCTTATGCTCCGCTGCAAATTGGACGGCCTTTTCTGCTTTAGGGAGAATATCGTCCAAAATAACGAGACCTTTGTCCATGGCGTCCGTCAGGTACGGAATAGCTTTGTCGGCCAGCTTTTCCAGATATGGCAGCAGCTTCAAGCCGGCCTTGGTCAGGAAATTCTGGAAGCGGTTGGTGAGTTTCTGAATCTTATAATCCAGGTTGTCCGTCTGGCGGGCGAATGCTTCATCCGCTGCGCCGGTGGCGTTGTACATCTCTGCCGTCTTTTCGGCGTAGGTGCTGGACTGTTTGCCGCAAAGGGCGAGGATCGCGGTCTGCGCCTCCACGCTGCTGAACAGCTTTGCCATGGCCTGGGTATCACCGCCAACGGTTCCCATCAACGCTTTAAGCGTTCCCTGGAAGCCCAGGCTCTGGATGGCTGCGTCTGCGGTGGAGTAGCCCAACTTACTAAGGGCGGCATCCATGCTCTTGGATGGCGACATAAGGCCGGAAAGGACGGACTTGTACTGCGTGGCGACCTCTGCGGTGCTGCCGGTCACGCCGGTCAGGGTTGCAAAGGTGCCATACAGTTCTTCTTGCTGCACGCCCAGGGCGGAGGCCAGGGGGACGACCTTTCCAATGGACGAGGCCAGTTCCGGGAAGCTGGTTTGTCCGAGGCGGACGGTAGCAAAGGACAGATCTGCTGCCTTTTGGACAGCCTCTGCGCTGATGTCGCCATAGCCCTTGGTGACGGCGGAAAGCAGGTTGACGCTGTCCGTTGTGATGGCGTTGCCTGCGACAGCGGATTTAGCCGCTGTTTCCAGGATGGAGGAAGCGTCGTCAACGTCGCCAAACGCAGAAACGACCTGGTACATACCATCGGTCAGGTTGCTGGTTACAACGCCGGTCTTGTTCGAGATGCTCAGAACATCAGAAGAAATATTTGCGGTTCGGGCCGCAATTTCTCCGTCTGTGCCGGTGAGCAGGGTTTTGACATTGGACAGTTCCTTTTTGTAGCCTGCGGCGGCGGTCACGGCTACGGTAGAAAAGGCCAAAGCCGCCGTGCTGGCGGCTGCGAACCCTGCGGCAGCGGCTTTTCCGACTGCCTTTGCCGATTTGCTGAGGGAGGCGAGGTCTTTGTCGGCCGCTGCGCAGGCCTTTCGGAGGGTGCCGTCTGATTTGGCACCGATCTTTATCATCAGGTCATACGTTTTACTTTTTGCCAAGTTGTGCCTCCACCTCCCTTGCATAGTCCTGGATGGCGTCTGCCAAGTCGTTCAGTTCGTCTATGGACAGGCTCTGCAGGTAGTCAATGCCCGCGTGCAGAGCCTGCGACATATAGACGGTGGTTTTTGTAATCGCCTGCGGGGTTAGTCCTCCCCATCCCCGCCGTAGAGAAAACCCACGACTGCGCCCTTGACGGATACCAGGTCAGGAGCGCGCAGGCCCCAGAAGAAGTCCGAGGGCAGGCCGGTAACGTGGTGAGCCATGTACACGGCATACTCCATCGTCATTTCAATGGTGGCGGGGTTGATGCCTTTGTTCAGTTTCTGAACCACGCGGCCTGCTTCCTTGAGGACTGCGCCGTTCACGTCCTCAAGGCCGGACAGGTCGATGCCGGTATAGGTTTTGTCGCCGAAGGTGTAGGGCTTGGCGAACTTGATGTAAAGCTCATTGGTGTCCTCTGCGGTTTCGGGTTCCTCGACCTCGGGGGCGAGGGTCAGTTTCTTATCTTCCATTAGCACATTGCCTCCAAAGCTGCCAGCTGGTCTACGCCACCGACAGCATATTTGCCACGGATTTTGTTCAGTTCGATCAGGGATTCGCCGTCTACCTCAATCAGAATATATCTGATCGAAAGGGTGATGCTGGTTTCCATAGAGTTTGCGGCCTTGAGCTTGCCCGGCTCGCATTTCTTGGTGAGACCACGAACGACTACGCGGATAGGGGTGAACTCGATGTCGCCGTCGTCCGTGTTGCCCTGAATGCCGCCACGGATTTCCAGGTGGTGTGCCTTGAGCATGTTAGCCAGGGATGCTGCTTCCTTGCTCATAACCCGGAAGGGAACGGCGAGCTCCTGCTCGTTGAAATAACCCGGGGTGGGATCTTCGTATTCGCCGAGGATGCCTGCGCCAGACACGGTGTTGGTGGGGGTCTCAAAGCTGGGCAGCGTCATTTCCTCGCCACGGCCAATGAGCTTGGTGCCGTCTTTGTAGACCTCATACTTGGCGATCTTGGTAGGAATATTCACGTTTTATACCTCCAATCGGTCAGGAGAAGATGGTAGTCAGGGCGGCGGTGTCGTACTCGCGGATATTGTGGATGTACTCCGTGGGGACGAAAGGCGCCATGTAGGTATGGACGGTCAGATGGCCTGCCAGCAGCTCAGTGGTCTGGTTTTCGTCCTCCAGGAACTTCATGTTGTAGCCTGCGCAGTAGCCACGAGCAACGTAGCCGCTGCCGGTGATGTTCGTACTGTCCACGATGTCCTGCACGAGGCGGCGGTTCTCGGGCTTGTCCACCTTCTGGAAGTAGGTCAGGATAAAGTTGTTGCCGTCCCAGTCAAAGAAACGGCGGACGCACCAAAAGCGATCTTTGGTGTCGGTCGTGCTGGGGTATGCGCAGGTATTGTTACCCCAAAACTTGAAGCCGTTGACGTTGATAGCGGTACAGATACCGTTTGCGCCGAGGACGTCGTCCGCCTGCTGCTTGTCGAGAAGCACCTCGGTGCCGTCGTCCAAGCAAAGGCCGGTAATGCGCAGGCTCTTATTGGAGGGGGATTCGTAGGGGACGCCGTCGTTGCTCGTGTCGAGCCAGACGGTGTGCGCTGCGGCCATGGCGGAGAAGTAGTATTTCTTCTCGCCAACCAAGACACGAGGCCAGAGGCAGATGCCGTGGTTCGTGGAGAATCCCTGCTTTTCTTTCGCCTGCTTGCAGTCGGTGTAAACCGTTGCGCCGTCGGAGTTGGCAGGAATATCCAGAATGGTGTTGAGGTCAAAACAGCCATTCAACTGCTCGACCTTTGCCTGCAGCGCTGCGGCCACAGTTGCATCCTGCGACCAGCCGGGGGCGATGATCAGACCGGGAACCAGTCCGAACTTGGGGTAAATCTGACGAATGATTTCCAGGCCAGTTTCCTCGTGGGTGCTGCTGTTTACGCCGCCGACAACGTCGGTCTTAGTAACGCCGCTGGGCTTGAGGCTCTTGCTGGAGACCTTCAAAGAACTGGCGCCCTTTGCGGTTTCGGAGAGCAGCACGATGGTTACGTTGCCGTCATCATCGTGCGCTGCGGTATAGTCCACGTCGGCGGTGAGCGGAGCGGTGTCGTTCTTTACCACCAGCGAGGGCAGCAGAACATACTGCTTGGTATAGGTTGCCATGCCGCTGGTGACGGTGACGCTTTCCTCCGCGTTTTCCGTGGTGTGCGTTGCCTTGTTCGGGTCAAGCACGTTTACCAGGACAATAGGGGAGTTATTGTAAACGCGGAAGTTGGCGTCCATGCTCTGGCAAAGGGTGAAACTCTCGAAGTCGTCAGAATAGCCCAGGGCTTCCTGGCACTCTGCAAAGCTGTAACAGAGCTTCGGGGTGTTCGCTGCCTTGTAAGGGTCTTTTGCCAGGTGAATGGGGGCCGTGCCGAAAATGACCTGCAGGCCAGCGCTGGACGTGGTGGGGGTGGTTAAGCTGGTAGCAACTTCGCTGTTGCCTACGCCATGAAGATAGCTCATTTATGCGCCCTCCTGGATTTTCTTTGCAACGATGTTGCAGATGGTAACGATACGGCCTGTGCCGCTCTGACGTTCCTTGCGAGCCTCCGCAAAGGAATCCAGGGGGACAATCAGACTCTCAATGGCGGGAATTGCCTTAATCTTCTCAGCCAGGCGTGCCGGGATGCCGCCGGTGAACACGGAATCCTGGCGAACAACGCCGGGAATATTCGGGCCGACATAAACAACCTGTTCCGGGGCGGCGGGGGTGGTGGTCTTTGCCATTACGTTTCAGGCTCCTCTCTATAAATAGTAGGCCCATCAAAATGAAGGCCGATTGCTGCGGAATAGTATGGGTGTTTGTTGGGGTCGAGGTCGTTGTCCCATTTGATAGGGCGCACAAGCTCAAACGCCCGCGCAATTTTCACTTTGCGCTCAAAATACCCCAGGATCACGTTCAAAATGTGGGAGGCATCCCGGTATCCCTGCCGGTTCGGGTCGGGGTCGCATACCTCGACGGCAATGACAACATCGACCTTGTTCGGGCTGTCGATGGCGGTCTGTTCACCGTTGACGAGAGCCACCAGCACATACGGCTCCGGGAGGTCATCGTCGTTGGTGGTCGGCGCTGGCCTCGGGGCGCGGTACGGCTTGAACTGCGGGAATACCTTGACCCCTACCTCATGCCCGGCGGAGTTTTTGAGGCGCAGCGGTGCAAGCTGTTCCTTCAATGCCTGGACAATAGCGTCCTGCAGGTCGGTAGGTGTCATGTGGGAAGCCTCCTTTATTCAAGCGCTTTTTCGATTTGTTTCTCCATCTGCTTATCGAGAAGCTCGGATGCTCGCTCAAGCGCCGGGTCTACGGTGTCGGGGTTTCCGAACATCTGCGGAGCAGAGGGCGAAAGCAGTTTTTCAATGCGGGTCATGTCGGACTTGGCGCCCCATTTCTGCGCACGCTTTGAAGCGCCCGCCGAGGTGTAGGTTTCGCCCGGCACCCGCTGGACAATGGCCTTGTGTCCGCTGCTGAACTGAGCAAGAAAAGCCTTTAGACCATTGTGCTCCAAAGACTTCATGCCGGAGCTGCTGAGGACGTGCGCCGCTGCGGCGCTGGTCCTTGAGTTCGGCTTTGAATCGAAGTCCATGATCTCTTGCATGGAGCCGGAAGAATGGAGCGTGGCGGTCAGGTCGCCGCCGGTGGCGGCATCCACCTTCAAGGCGCTGCCGGAAGAGTAAACGGAATCGTTGGCTGTCGCATAGCGCTCTTTGGTGTCCTTGACAATTTTGTTCTTTGTGCTGCGGGCTGCCGAGTTGATGGCCGCTGCCACCACTTTCGGCGTATCAACCATTTTTTGCAGGTTGTCCAGGCGCTGAACCATTTTTTCAATGGAAGCGTCGGCGTCAACCTGTAGGACCTCGTATTCTTTCAAGAGCGATTCGCCTCCATCTCAATGCAGAGAATCCCGGCCTCATCGGTGCAGTCGTTTACCTTATACCAGGCGCCGTCAAAATTGAGCAGGTCGTCCGGGGCGGGTTTGGCTCCGAGGTCGTCGGTGGCTACATAGATCAGCTTGCGCTCTTTGTAGATTCCGGTGATGGTGACGTTCATCAATTTGGACTTGTCGCGTTCCAAAATTTCATTATCGTCAACCAGCACCGGCATGGGCTTGCCGTTTATGCTGTGCGTATCTGCAAATTCTTCCCGGTTGAGAAATACGTTCTTTGCATCCTGCACCAGCAAATCCTTGAAGCCCACGGTCAAACCTCGGCCTGAACCTCGGCAGCAGCAATGGCTTCAACCAGCTTTGCTTTGGTCAGGTCTTTGGCGTCCAGGCCCATATTTTCGGCGAGGGTCAGGAGCTGCGCCTTGGGCATCGCTTCCAGTTCCTCTTTGTTGAGGTGGCCGGTGGCAACGCCGTCCTCGGGTTCCTGCTGAACGTCCACGGTCAGCGTTTCGCCGGGGGCATACTCGCCGGGCAGGGTCACGATGAAGCCCACGGCGAGCAGCTCCTTTGCGGCGCTGGCGTCCTGAATGTCCACGGAATCGCCGGGGCGGTAGCTTTTGCCCTCCACTGTCACGGTGCTGTTTGCGGTATAGATCATACTGCGCCGCCTTTCCCTTAGCCGATGCAGACCTGCACGGTCGTATCGTTTTCAGCGGCTGCTGCAATAGCCCAGCCTGCGGGGATGTTGCTTGCAGCGGTCGTGGTGATGTTGTCGGCGGAGGCGTCGTAGTAGACGGCGGCGCCGATGGCGATAGCGGTAGAGGCCGCCTTGGGCATGGCAAAAACGCCCTTGACGTACAGGCTGCCGACGGCGCTTGCAGGGATGTCGGTGCCTGCAACGCCGATGCGGGTGGTCAGGCTCACGACCTGGCCTGCGGCGATAGCGGAGCTGGTGCCGTTGGGGTAGTCAATGGCAGAGCCGGGCTGCTGGTAGTTTGCGATCATGTGCGTTTCCTCCTATCTCTTACAGGGTGGGCAGGGCAGCGCCGGGGTTCTTCACGAACGCACGGTAGTCCATGACGCTGATGCCCCAGTCCAGCCAAATGTCCCACACAAAGCCAAGCTGGCCAACGGTCTCGCTGCGGCGGAAGGTGGGGGTCTCCTGGCCGTTCAGGTAATCGACCTGGATGCCGGTGGTTTCCTCGCGGTTGGCGCCCAGGAACCAGGGGCATGCGCCGGAGCCTGCCAGGATGTTCAGGGTGGCGTCCTCGACGATCTCCATCGGGTAGCGGTAGTTATACAGCGGGTTGGCTGCCTGGGTGTTTTCGCTGGTCTGGATGGTGGGGCTGCCGAAGATGGACTGCATGGCGAAGCCGTAACCAACGGGCAGGATGATGGTGGAGGGGGTCAGGTTGATAGCCTCGCCGAACGGGTCATCCTGCAACTGCATCCGCTGGATCATGGCCTGAATGGCTGCGCCAGTCGGTGCGCTGCCGGAAGTGATCAGGTTCTTGTGATTGGCGTGGAACAGGGTCTTGCCGTCATAGATCTGACCGTTGTTGTAGAGGATGGAGTAGACCATCTTGTTAATCTGCTTCTTGCTCTTTGCAGCGTACATGCCGGGAACCTCGGACAGGAAGCCGATGTCGTCGTTGATGAACGCCTGGCGGCTCATGCTGAACTGACGGCCGTAGGTATCCAGCTTGCGCTGCGGCAGCGTTTCCTCTTTGTGGGTATCCGCCTTGAGTTCGCCGTTCTCAGGAACCAGCAGCAGGTCGCCAACGCCGCCGATCAGGTAGTTGTGGCCGTCGGTGCGCTTGAAGTCACGCAGAGTGCCCTTGCGGGTAAACTTCTCGAAGGTGGTCGGAGCGTGGTCGTAGGCGTGGACGATGCTCTTGTTGATGGCGGTGTCCATGATGGCGGGGAAGGATGCCGAGGGGTTGTGGAATGCACGGGCCAGCTCGGTGTACAGGTCATCTGCGCTCATACGCATGAAGTCGGAAGCGCTCTTGCCCGTCTCGCGGGTCAGGCACTCAATGCCGATGTCACGCAGGCTCATGCCTGCAAACTGGCGGGAGCCATCCGCAGGGGCTGCGGGGGTGTGGCCGCTGCGGGTCATAAGGCCGTCAGCTGCTGCTGCGCGGAACTTGTCGGTTTCATCGGCGGTCACATTGACGCCGGTGCGGGCGGGTGCGCCGTTCTGAATCATATTGTTCATGATAGCTTCGCGGACCTGATCCAGCGTCTGGCCACCGGTGATGTACTGCTGAGGGTCAGTGTCGAAGTTGCGACACAGGGTGGTGATGTCGGTCACACGCTGACGTTCTGCGGTGCGGGCGGCTTCAATCTGAGCCTGGCGCTCTGTCTCCGCTTCAGCGTCAGCCTCAGGGCGCAGGGTCTCGATGTCGTTCTGCAGGGAGTTAAATTCCCGGGTCTCGTCCTCGGTCATGTCGCGGCCTGCGGTGCGGGCGGCGGCCAGGATGGCCTGCTGGCGCTGCAGTTTCTGCCGCAGCTGCTCTCTCTTGTTCATGTGATTTACCTCCAGTTAGTAGTTACGATTTGCGGCGAGCTGGCTCTCGTAGAAAGCCAGACCCGGGGCGGTGTGTACTGCGGGCGGCTGTCCGTCCTCGGTCATATCTCTGCCAACGCCGACGGTGGTGTCGGCGGGGACGGAAACAATGCTGATCTCGTATGGCTGCCACTTCTTGGCGATGTAGCAGGGGCCAGTGAAGCGCCCGTCAAGGGATTTTGCGCCCTCTTTGACGCTCTCATAGTTGGAAACACGATAGCCGACGGAAACGCCCTTGAGGGTGCCGCTGGCGACCTTGGAGCGAACGGTTTCGCTGTCCTCGTCGTTGTCAAACTCAATCGTGGCCTTGCCACGGTTGTCCTCAACCCACGCCCGTGTGACCTTACCGATCACCCGGTTTCTGTCATGGTTAAAAAGAACGATACCCATGCTCTGCATCCGGCTCATGTCAATGGCATTGCCGGAGTGGTCGAGGATCTCGGTGCCGAACCACATCTGAACAGGTTCCTCGGAACTGAAACTCAGTTCAAAGGTGCGGCTGTTTTCGTCGTCGCTTACTGCCCGGATGCTGGCCGTGGAGAAATCGCGCTGCAGGGGCTGGTTATTCATCGGGGTTTTCTTTCGGGTCTGTTTGGGGTTCGTTCTGGACACTCTTGTAACCTCCAATCTGCACTCCCTTTTCTTTGGCGTATGCTACAACGTCGGCCATGTCGTCAATCTGTTCTTTCCAGTCACGGCCCTGCTCGGCGCTGATCTGCTTGAAGGACTTGACGCAAGATTCGAGTGCGGTTTTATTTGCGTTGGCTTCCTTTTGCGGGTCAATCCATTTCTTGGGAGAGGCGACCCACTCATGCTCCATGTATTTCTGCGGGTCGTTCCAAAAATCCGGGATAGTGAGCTTTCCGGCGAGGACTGCGGAAATCAAAAAGGTTTCGTAGACCTCGACCATGAGTTTGCCCTGCAGCAGCTCCACTTCCTCGGTGTATGTGAGGTCGTCCTCAATCATACCCTGGCGGGCGCTGCTGTAATTCGTTTCGGACATATCCCGGGAGGTGGATTCATAGCTCAAGCCCTGGCCTGCGCCCACAAGGCGCTGCAGCAGCTTGAGGAAGCCGGTTGCTTCGCTGCTGCCATTGCCGGGGTTGATGGTGACTGCATCATCACCGGCGTTCATTTCCGAAATGAGGCCGGGGGTCAGCATTTTGCCGGAGTAGGACGTGCGGTCTTTGTCGGCGCCGTTCCGGGAGCCGCCCTGGAAGCCGCCGGTGGGGGCAGCTCTTTTGATGAGCAGGGCAAAGCAGGCGGCGATTCGCTCTTTCATCGAAACGGCAGCGATAAATTCGTTGGCATCCCGGATGCGGCTCAAACTCGGGGCGAGGTCACTGACCTCTCGAAGCTGGGAGGGGCGGCTCTTGCTGTAATAGAAAATGATGTCTTTGGCGGGGTAGAAGACGGGCTGGTTCGTTTCCCAGCCGTCAATGTTGTACTGTTCAATCCAGTATCCAACGGGCCGGTTGTACTCGTTGTACTCAATGCCGCCAATGACACGATCTCCCTTGTACCTTGGCGAGGCCACGGAGCGGGAAAGCTCGTCTACTTCCAGCGCCTGCAGCTTAAAAGGAAGCAGACCGCCGGAGGTATAGCACTTCTTAAAAAGGATGCCGCCGTCTGCCTTTTTCCGAACGACTGCCATGCGCAGAAGTTCGTTGAAGCTCTGCTGCTGGGTGACGTCGCAGTTCGTGCGCCGGGTCCACCGCCGCCAGAGGGTTTCGATTTGATCGTCGAGGTCGTCGTCACCGGTCTTTGCCTGCAGGGTGAAGCCGTTGCCGACCACGTTCCTCTTGAAAGCCTTGAGGACGCCGTTTGCAATGTCCGAGTTCCGCTCAAGGTCTCGGGCGCGGGCGCGGAGGGTGTCCCGGCTGTAACGGTCTGTGATGTCGGCGGCCTCGTTGGTCGCCCTCCAGTTCTTATTCAGCCGGCCACCGTCTGCGGCGTCATAGCCTGAACCGCGGATAAGGCCGAGCTGCTGCCGCCAGCCCTCGCGCATATAGGCTGCCCGGGGAGAGATTGTTTCAATGATCCTGTCAAGCCATGTCATGCGCTTTATCTCCCCTCAAAAAATGCAGCGAACGTATCACGGAAAAGGGAGGAGCCGTTCTGTTCCTCTACCTGGGCGGTAAGGTCTGCCCGGAGGCTCCGCAGTTCGGTGAGGTTTGCTCGGGTCAGGGAGCGGGAGCCGATTTTGTAGCTCTGGCCTCCAACCATGACGGCGGCAATGGCTTTATTTACTTCCGTCAGAAGGGCGGCGGGGTCGCCATAGTTGATGGTTTCGTCTGCCATGTCGTGTTTCCTTTCTTAAAACCAGCCGTCGTTCTGATGAATCCAGCTTTCTTCGGGGGTGGTGTCGGTGCGCTGCTGCTGTGCGGGCTGCGCTTCCGGCTGGGCGGCGCTGCCTTTGTTCTGCAGGTGGAGGCTGCGTACTCCGAGCATTTCTGCTGCGGCGTAGGCGTAGACCTCGCAGTCGAGGAAGTGGTTGTTTGGATGGCTGGTTTTAGGCACCCAGCGGGTGCGCTCCGTGCCGTTGGTGGCACGTTCGGTAATCTTGTGTTCTGCGGTGACCTGTTCGCAGTATTCCTGGTCAACGCCCTTGTAGACCATCCAGCTGCCCTTGCCGTTCGGGCGGCGCATGCGAGAAGCAATAGCATCCTTGTATTTGCCGCCGTCCACGAGAACCAGGCGCATACCATAGGCGGCGGAGCCCGCCTTGTTGATGGTCGAGATTTTATAGTTGCTGAGCATCGTGTCGGTGCCTTTTACTGGGAGCGCCCACTCCGAGTTCTGCATACAGAAGTCATAGACTTCCTCTGTTTGGTCGCCGGAATCGACGAGGGCGAGGTCTACCAGCATTTGCTGGCCGTCGTCCCGCTTAAATTCCAGGTTCATTATGTCTACGACCTCGCCGAAGCTTGCGGCCTGGCCGTGGGCTATATTTTGGGATGTACTGTAATCGCCCCAGGCGCGGATAGTCCAATAGAGGCTTGTTTCCTGCACGTCCACGCCGCCGGTCAGGAGTTTCGTCCAGGGCGGAAGCTCGAACATTTCAAGCTCCGTCTGGCGTTCTTGTACGAGGTCGGCACTGGTTTTGAGCTTCGTATCTTCCCACGGCTCGGCGAGCCAGGAGTTGGCGAAGTTGTGCAGTTTGTCGGGGTCGTCCTTGGACTTCATAAACTCCCGGGCGATTTCCGAGAATCGAGTGAAGGGGCTGTATAGGGTGTTGAACCAAAAGGCAACGCTGCGGGCGGTGCGGGCGCTCTGGCGGACGTTCCGCCATTCTCCTTTTAGGAGCATTGCAGGTTTGTCGTGGTCGGTAATGACTCCGTTGCATTCCTGGCAGATGTACTGCGCCGCCTCCGCTCGGTCACCTTCGCTTAGACCCTCATCCTTGCCCGGCCAGCGTATCTGTGCAAATTTCAGCTCTATATGCTTCCCGCAGTGCGGGCAAGGAACAAAGAAGTGTTTTTCAATGTCGCAGGCTTCCTTCGCCTTCCAGATGTGGCCGGTCTTTAGTGTGGGGGTGCTGCAAATATAGATTTTGCGGTTAGAGAAATAGCTCTTGGTTCGCTCAATGGACAGGCTTATAGGGTCGGCTTCCTGGGTGGTCGCCGCCTTGAACTTGTCCACCTCGTCGAGGAAAAGATAGCGGATGGGCTTGCTGGACAGGTCTGCCGCAGATCCTGCGCCGGTGAGGGCGATGTACATATCTGTGGTGAACTGCAGCTCCTTCTTGCTACTGGCATTTTTGAGAAAATGCCGCTTCAATCGGGGGGATTCCAGCATACTCATAATGCGGTTTGCTGAGGTGCTTTCGGCGATTTCGTCGTTGGGGTAAACGATCAGGGTCGGAGCCGGGTCTTGGTCTATCAGGTAGCCGAGGGCGTTAAGCTCGACCTCCGTGCCGCCCACCTGGGTAGGCTTTACCACGACAATGCGCTCCGTTTCCCAGTTGTTGAATTCGTCCATGATGCCGACGAGGTAGGGAGTGACGCTGTTTCGCCAGGCGCCCTGCAGGTTGGATTCCTTGCGGCTGAGTTGGCGGTATTGCTCGGCCCATTGGCTTACGGTTATATCATCCGGCGGTTTCAGGGCGTCCAGGGCATCTTTGATGTACTGAGGAACCTGGTACTTTCGGAACTTATAGAACCGGGGCTGCTGGGCTGTGGGTTTCATCCACCGTCACCGTCCTTGACGGTTGCTGCAAGGACGAAGGTGCGGAGAATGTCGTTGATCTCTTTATTCAAGTCTTTCTCCAATTCTCTGCTCTCCACGGGGGAGATTCGTGAGCCTATCATGCCAACGACCCGGCTCGGGAGGCCGGAGCAAAAGCGCTTGAGGACTGCAAAGAACTTTGTATAGTCCGCCTGCGCTTCCTCTATACTGATATATTTGCCGTTTGCAATGGCGGTGCGGAGTTGGTGAAGCTCGGTCTGCGATTCCTTGAGGGCAATTTCCGCTTGCAGCTTCTTTTCCCTCAGTTCGGTTTCCGATAGCTTCGCTTCCCGGCCATACGCCTTATCTGACAGGTATTTGATATATGCCTGAATCGTGGGAATGAGGTCGTATTTGTTCCGCTGGCCGGAGATGTGTACTGTTTCCAGGACGCCGTCTTGTGTGAGCTGCTGGATGCGGCGGACGGAAACGCCAAAAAGCTGGGCTATGACCTTGGATTCGTAAAGCTGCCCGCCGGTTTCTGTTGCCATGCGTCCTCCTACTGTTCAAAGTGACTTTCGGCGTGGCGCTCCGCCTGGGATACCTGCTGACCCTTGTACATACCTGCGCCGAGTTCGTCGATACGGCTGAACGGTATCTCGGGAACCTTGAGCCGCTGCCTGTATTCGGGATCTATGAAATAGATATAGCGCAGCTGGTAGCCGGGTAGGATGGTGCCGCCAACCTCTTTGACGTAAGCGTCCCAGTCGTACTTGCCGCCGGTCACCTCGTAGAAGGTACGGCCTCCAAGCTCCGGGCGGGGGGAGGTCGGGTTGCTGTGCAGGGTCATCTTGTGGATTTTGTCGCCGTTCGGAAGAAGGCAGAGGGTATCGTTCCTCTTGATGTCGGTCAAGACGAAATTGCAGGCCCGGTAAATGGTGCCGTCGCCGCAGGAGCAGCCATCTGCAAAGCTGATGATCCATTTTACCTGCGGCGCCTGCTTCTTGATCAGGCGGATGGTCTTGGCGATGCAGTAGCTTTCTGAGTTCCGTGGAAGGTAGTCGTCAAAGGCCATGCGGTTGAGTTCCAGAAAGCCGTCCCAGGCGGTTCCCTCTACCAGGCCGATGATCTTCTTCTTGTCCAGGCTGGGGCCATAGCTCAGGACGCCGTGGAGGCGCCCGTCGAGAAAAGCTCCGAAGTGCAGGCAGGAGTTGTTTACGACCTTGCCGCTGTAATGGTGCGCCCGGATGAAGGGGTTCGCAATCTTGGAGGGTATCACCCGAATCTGGATTTCTTTTGCTCTGCCCATTCTTTCACCACCATGTAGATTCTGTTCCCGGTTTTGTTGGTATTCCCGAAGGTTTCCATTTGGTCGGGCTTGTACTTTGCGCCGATAATCTGCAAGGCCTGCTGCAGGTCGGCGTACTGCTCCAGGCTGAATGTGAAGGTCATTCTGTCGATGGGGCTTTCTTCGTGCTGCTTCTCCAGCATGACGTCCCCGAGGATGACGCTGAGTTCGTCGTCACTGTAGCCGGTAGCGTTTACGTCCACCGGGCTGAGGGTCAGGTCTTGTAGGGCGTCCCTCAGGAGGCTCATGTCCCACTGACCGCCGATTTTGTTCAGGGCGATGTTGAGGGCTTTTTCGCCCTGCTTGCTGAGGTCTACCACGATGCAGTCCGCCTCGGTGTAGCCCAGGGACTTCAAAACGGACGCTCTCTGATGGCCGCCGATAATGGTGCCGTCCTTGTTTATGATGATCGGGTCAACGTAGCCAAATTCTTTCAGGCTGCGCTGGATGTTCTGGAACTCGGGGTCTCCCGGCTTGAGTTCCTTGCGGGGGTTATAGTCTGCCGGGTGAATCGAGGTCAGAGGTCGTCGCTCTCGGACGAGCTTGTGTTCTGTTTTAGCCATTCCTGCACCACCTTGCTGAGGGCGTTTCCGTTCTTGTCTGTGTTTCCGTAGGTTTCGCCGAGGCCCTCGTTTTCTGCCTGCGCAAGCGCCGCCCGGATGAGGGCGATTTGCTGTTTGTGCAGGGTGACGTTCATAGTATGGGCGAGAACGTGCTGGCGGTTCGGGAGGGAGAAGTCCTGGCCGAAGTCGTCCGGCGTCACGGTGACCTGGGCAAGGATGGACTTCAGTTCCGGCTCGGAGTAGCCGGTCTTGGTGAGGTCGTAGCCCTCAAGGTCAAGGCCGCCGATCAGGTCGGCCAGCTTTGCTTCGTCCCAGCTGCCGGTGATCTTGTTGAGGGCGATGTTCAAGGCTTTTTCCTTGTCGGGGTCAAGGTCTACCACAACGCAGTCTGCGGTTTCGGCTCCCATGTCCAGGAGCACCTGCGTCCGCTGGTGTCCTCCGATGATGGTGCCGTCCCGGTTTATGATAATCGGGTCGCAGTATCCGAACTCTTCAATGCTGCGGGCGATTTTTTCATATTCCGGGTCACCCGGTTCCAGCTTTTTGCGGGGGTTGTAGTCTGCCGGTTTCAGGTCGGCAAGCCGCCGGGTTTCGATTTCCATGCGTTCGTCCTCTTGTTGGAGCGTGCAGCGGGTCTTGAACCAACGTCACCCGCCTGGAAGGTGGGCGCTCTACCTGTTGAGCTATGCACGCAAAATGAAAAAATAGGGTTTGTTTTGGGGCCGCGGCGGGCATTTACTGCGCTTGACGTAGCGAAATGGTTGAAAAATTTTGGTTTTCGCGCGGGAACACTTCGCGCCTTCACTGCCCCGCTGCCAGTTCTTGCCAGGTAGTACCTACGCCGCCCAGCAGCGGGTCTGAATTGCACGGTGTGCGATCTGCGGCTGTGTTCTTCCGCATAAATCCAAGGTTTCCGGGTGCTTTGCTCCCTGCTGGTCGGGCTGGAAGCTCGGCACCCGGTTGCCCTGGCTATACGTTAGCGGGGCGCAGGTGAAAGAGGGAAATAAAAGCCCTGCGTCCTTGTGAATGTCCTCTGCATACTCCCAGTGTAGCATAGAAAAAGAACAAAAAAGTCCGCTCTTTACTCAAAATCGCAACTTTTTTGAAAATAGGGCTTGACAAATCCGTTTCGTGCAGTTTTGCCATACGAGCGCCGTATTCTTTGGACTATATGCGCATTGATTTACTGCGTTTGCGTGGTATCATACACACAGAAAAGGCGCCCAGCTGTTGCGAGCCAGGCGCCTATGAAAGGGGGTGCATACCATGTTGGACACGGGTTACGGCTTTATCGGTGAAGATGGCGTTGAACGTGTCAGCCCAGAGGAAGTCTGGGAGGCCGAAGCCGAAGATGAAGGCTAGGGCCTGATGCACCCCGGTATGCAGCCCTCGCAGGGTCGGACTCCTGCGGGGGCTGTGCTTTATATGATAGCGGTTTTGTGCCGGGCGGTCAAGGAGCAAAGAGTACAAATTCACCTCCCGAAGATTGGACGCTGTGCCGATTGAGTTCCCGGCGGTTGTATGGTAAGACACAGGCACAACAAAGAAACGGAGGAAAACAAAAATGACGTTCGAGTTTCTGGCTGGTATGATTGATGAGGTACTGACCGAGGAAGATCGGCGCAACGTCCAGCATTACATCGAAAAGGCCTATGTGCGTTTCGGTATCACCTACGACGAGCACAAAGCCCTTTCCGCAAGGGCTGCCGCCGTCGAGGTCGAAGAATAAGGGAGGTTTCTGTTATGTTCAAATTTGAAGTTGGTTCCGTCTACTACGCCCGCAGCGCATGCAACCACGATTGCGTGTTCCTGATGAAGGTGCTGTCCCGCACGGAGAAGTCGGTCAGGGCCGAGTTTTCCGGGGAGGGGGTCAAGCGGGCGATGATCCGGGTGTCTGACAGTGGCGAGTGGGTCATGCCCTGGCACTACTCCATGGCGCCAGTGTTCCGGGCGGAGCGGCTCTATTCCGACGGGGTTTGACCCCGTCTTTTTGTTGTCCAGGGCGGAGCAAAAGAGACAAACTGCGCCCTGTATCATTGGACTATTTGCCAGTGGAGTTTACCGCGTTTATGTGGTAAGACACAGACACCGAAAGAAACACACTGAACGGAGGAAATGAAAATGAAAAACCTCAACGAGATGAGTAAGGCCGAGATGGAAGCCGAGATCGCATTCGCACGGAACTTTGTGGACAACGGTGGCTGCATGAATCAGGAGCAGTGGAACCGCGTTTTAAAGCTTATGGAACTGGTTAAGGAGGGCTGAACAATGGTTGACAAGAACGGCGTGGAAATGAAGACCGGGGACATCGTCCGGGTGTCCGGGGCTTACTTCAAGAATGACAACGGGCTGTGGTTCATCGAAAGGTCGCCCGGCGACCCGAGCTGGTGCGGCAGCTCCTACAGCTTGATGAAGCTCAAGCGGAACGGCCAGCCAAGCACGGCGAAGTACAACCTTTGCTCCTGGCCGATTGCGATCTTCACCAATAGCTGGGTAACGCGAAACAAAGCTCACCGTTGGAACGAAGAGCACGCGGAGATCGAGGTCGTCACCGGCATGGACACGTCCGCGCTGGCGGAGCACTTCATGGGGCTGGCAAAGGAGCTTGACCCCTACATCGAGCGGGAGGTCTGGGACTGGGGCGAAAATCACCCGGACGTCTTGCGCCACAAAGAAGCCCGCAAGTTCTGGGCATCCGTGGCGGAGCGGCTCAAGAAATAACCCACCTGACGATGGCTGCCTGGCAGCAGCCGAAACCATTTTGCCGAGGCCGGCAAGATGGTCGTGGGAGCCAACCACAGAAAGGACGTTTTTAGTATGAAAAAATCTGATTTTCGCATTGCTCTCCGGGGGATGGCTGAAAAGCTCGACTTGCAGTGGTCCTACGCTCAGCGGATTGCTGCAGAGCAGCAGGCTGCTGGCACCCTGGCCTATGACGACAACGGCGAGCCAGTGCCGAATATGTACCAAGTCGCCTATGCTGGTATGACATCCGCCTTTGAGGCTATGGGCGGCGAGTGGCAGCGGGACGAGACCGGGCGTCACTGGGTCTACCTGCTGGGCGAATCCGCAGCGGCGGGGCGTCGCTGATGGAGGGGCTGAATGCAAAGGTCGTGGCGACCAACGGCAGAGACCGCTTTCGCTATGTGCGCCATGTCCGGCTCATCGGGGAGCAGACCGGCGTTTCCGAGGACGTGTACCGCATCCAAGAGACCGGGCGGGTATGCGTCCGGCAGCGGCTCTGCGACGATCTTGTGCGGTGGTGTACTGCTACGAAGTGGAGCGGCGGCTATGAAGCGGACACGCCGTTCAAGGATGGCTTGATGCTGATTTTGGTAGATGCTGCTGGCGCCGAGATCGGGATGGAGGTTACTTACCAGACCAAGTGGAACGGCCAAGGACTGGCCGACAAAGAATTTCCGTTCTCGTGGGAGGCCGTCCCTGAATATCCGAGGGCATAAAAACCGCCTGCGGTGGGTGTTGTACCTGCCGCAGGCGGTTTTATTATTTGTGCCGGGGTTTCAGGATCCCGGCGGTATAGTGTCCATCGGTATACCGCAGCACCTTGCAGCCTTTGGCCGGGCCTTTTCGTAGTATGCGGCCATGCTCCATGCTTTGGTATATGGCGAAGACCTCGTGGCCGCTCCAAGCTGCAAGTTCTTTGACGGTATCAAAAGCGCCGAGGGTTAGTTCGTATTCGTCCGCCGTCGCCGCTATGAACTGCGGCGGCTGAACCTTGGGGCGGCTCATCTGTGCCGCCTCCGTCGCTTCCCGTGCCAGGTGCCGCAGATATGCTCGTACTGCTCCGAGCAGTAGGCGGTGCAGTTGAACTCCCCGAGGTATACTGCGCTGAACCCAGCGGGGCCGGTCTGCGCTGCTTCCAGGTCGTTCTTGAGATCTGCGACCTGAGCTTCTGCCTCCTGCGCCTCGGTCTGCCAGTTGAGGGCGTCCTGCTCCCAGTTGGCGGCCCGACTTTGGTAGATGTCCCGCTGCTGCACCAGGTCTTTGACCCGGGCGTTCAGTGCGCCGCCAACGGTGACCGCTGCTGCCAGGGCGCCAATCAGCACGAGCCGCTCAAAGTCCATCATTCTGCGCCACCTCCTACCGTGTCGAGAGCTTCGCCCTCTGCTTCCAGCGGGTGATCTGCGAGGTTCCATCCATCAGGCGGGCCAGGGAACTCGCAGCGGCTCCAATCCATCCGCAATACGCCACCCCAGCGCGGAGTACTGGTTACAACCACCGCCGTTTCCTTGCGGCAAGGTGCAAGCACCAGGCCGAAAATACAGCCCGCAATGCAGCCGGTCAAAAATCCACAAATCCAGTCCATTTACTTTTTATCCTCCCTGTTGAGCCATTCCAGCGCCGCCGGAAGGCTTGTAAAATCCTCCGTCCAGGCGTCGCCGGTGGTATTGTCCACGGCCACCAGCGCCGGGCAGTTGTCCAAGGTGTGCGACAGGCACAAGAAGCGCTCTCGGGGCGACGTCTTTGTTTTCCATTCGCTGCGCCCGATGTCATTGAAAATCTCTTTGATTTCGTACTCGGGTACAAGGTAGACCTTGGTGCTGTCCGGGGCGGTGCCGCTCCGTGCTTCGTGGTGGGCGCTGCGGACAGCTCCCACCAACAGTGTGCAGGCTTCGTCGATGGCCTCAATGCAGGCCTTTTTGCCGTTGAAGCCGTTGTAGTATTCGATTTTCGCCAGTTCCTCTGCTGTCGTGTTCGGGTCGAGCAGGCGGCAGGCTTCCTCAAGTGTCACTGTGAATTTCCTCCCATTTTGTTATTTCTTCCTGAACCTCTGGAACCTGGAGCAGGTCGTCTATGGCCCGGGTTTCCAGTTCAAAGGCCCTGCTGTGGCAGTAGTAGGTTCGCAGTTCCGTCGCCCGCCAGCTGCGGCAGTCTATGTACCGCAGGCGCATGATCGGGGCGGCGGGGTGCATCGGGTCGAGGTGGAGCAGGGTGTCTTGCACGGCCTGGCGGTGCGCCGGTGTCCGCTCCAAGCGGTACTGCTTGAGGTATCGCCGCAGCAGGTGCCGCTGTTCCCGGAGGCTCATGTATGGCAAGGGTCACCACTCCCTTTCGCTCTGCGGCGGGGTGAACACCCGGCGTACATCCTCCACGCTGGTTACGACGTAGGTGGTGCCGCCTGCAGCGTTGATGGCTGCCAGCGTGTGGCGCTGGATGGCACTCAGTTCGCCCACCAGTGGGCGCTTGACCTCGAAGCCGAAGAACTGCCCTTCGTGGCAGCCTACGATGTCCGGGATGCCTTTCTGCTGGTACGGTCCGGCGGCGTCCTTCCACCAAAATCCGCCCACCTCTTTGCGGAGGTACGCGAGGATCTCTTTCTGGATTTTCGCCTCCGAGGGCACCAGCCTGCGGGCCAGCTTCCTGGCCTCGGTCACGTTTCGGGCTGCGCCTGCATCAACCAGGGCGTGAAGGTATGCGCCCAGCTTTTCGTAGTCGTAGGGGGAAGGAAGCGGGTTTTTGTAGTTCATGCGTTTCTCCAATCTGTCCGCACCTTCCCGGTGCGGGCGTTTTATTTTAGCCGTGGAATTTCCGGGTTGCGGGGTGCCAAATCATTTCCGGGGCGGTTGCTGTACAGACGCAGTGCAGAGCGCCTGCCTCAATGGTCGCTGCTTCGATGTTCGTCCATCCGAAGGAAAGCTTGCCGCACTGCTTGCAGGTGAACTCGAAGCGGGCGACATTGTCCACCGGCACCTCTGTGCCGCAGAAGCACTTGACCTTGTCGGTGTTCTCCCGGGCGAAGTGCTTGAAGGTGTGGTGGCAGCTCGGGCAGGTGAGTAGCATCAAGCCTTTTGCGCCCCGGGCGCCCGGCTTAGAGGGGGGGGCGAAGCTGGGGCGAGGCTCGGTCACCGTGCTGATCTTCGGGGTGTCCACGTCCAGGGCGGGGTTGCGCTTGGGCTGCTGGGCGTCGTCCTGTGCCTTTTCGCTGCTGGCCCGCAGTTCGGAGACATCGTGGTCGATGATCTCCTGCAGGCCGTTGAGCTGCCCGCCGTTGAGCTGCCCGCCGTACACGGTAGAGGTCACCACGTCCAGAATGGTTGCCAGGGCGTGGCCGAAAGCCTCTGGCGTAGTCCCGGAGAAGCTCAGGTTAGAGTCGGGGTTCGAGCCGCCCCGGTCATTGGGCGTGTGCAGGTCGAGGCTCAAGCGGAACCAGGTGTCATGGGTGGCGTTCTCGTTCTCGGTGCTGCAGGCTTCGTTTGTAGCGTTGATTTCCATGCTCTTTGTCCTTTCTGTCAGTTGAGGTGTTAGGAGTGCTAGTTGCATTCGGCGTTGAATCGCTGAATTTTGAAATCTAGCACCTAGCACCTATATTTTGAAGTGTCGTTTATACACTCTGCGTGGCTGCTCGTTGTTTTGCCTCGCGTCACGAATGTATTTTGTTTTTAGGTGTTAGAGGTGTTAGAAACTTATAAAAGGAGCGCAAAATCGTTTGTTTTTGCCTAACACCTGTGGAGGAAGGCAGGTGCTAGAAAGGTGTTGATGGTGTGTTATGCGTTTTTTCCAACGGAAAAAAAGTTGCGCCGTGGACGTTTCACCTTGTCCGGCTGGAAAAGTTACCGCCTGAACTGTTGAGGCTCCCTGCGGGCTTGCGCACCGGGCTTAGAAGGGCAGGTCGTCCTTGTCGGTGATCTCACGGAAGCCTGCCGGGTCGGGCGGGAAGTTGTAACTGTTGTAACCGCTTAACTGCGAATCTTCGCTGAATTTATAGTGGTTACTGGTTACAACATTATTTTATAGTTGCTATTTGAGTGTCAGTTGCTTTGCGGCTACTTTTCGCCCGTCACGAATGTTTAATGTTTTTTGTTGTAACTGTTGTAACTTTTTATAAAAGACTCGAATTTTCGCTATTTTTTGTTACGACAGTCAGACCTGATGTTGTAACCCTTGTTGTAACCCTTGTTGTAACCCTTGTTGTTACCTTAGAAAGGCAGGTCGTCCTTGTCGGTGATCTCCCTGAATCCTGCCGGGTCGGGCGGGTTCTGCAGGGCTTCCATGTCTATGGCAACCATGCGGCAGTTCCTGTTGCCGAACCAGCGTTGAACCTGATACTTTCCGTGCGGGTCAATCTGTATAACGTCGTTCTCCGCCAGCCAGTTCATGGTTTTTCGGTAGGAGAAACCGCCTTTTTCCAGCGCTTCCCGCAGGATGGTGGGCAGGATGAACGCCGTGCCGTCCTCAATGCTGCCGTACCTCTGACCGATGGCGTTGGTGTCAGTGAAGCTGTTGGCATTGGCGCTGATCCAGTCGCTGATGTACTGGGCTGCCTGTTCGTTCACGTCCGGCTGTTCCTGTTCTTGGATGCCTGCCGTGATGCAGTTCGCCATGTGCTGCGCTTCCATCTGCGCCGTTTCGGCGTCCTCTCCGAAGATGCAGCGGGAGAGCATCTGATCTGCAAGGGTCACTGTGGCAACCGCTGCGGTGTGGCTGCCGTTCCGGGTCCCCATGAGAGCCCGGATGCGTTCCAGCACCTCGCTGTATTCGTCTATTATGGAGCTGTCGCCCATGTCCAGGATGTACTGGATGAATGCCGGGCCTGCCCAGCCGCAGTTTAGAGCGGCCTGTTGGTGCATATCGCTGGCGCTGGTTTCGTCCTCGAAGGGGGCGCCCACTACTTCCAACACGCGGGTGCTGACGCCAGTCTGGCTGTTCGCCTTGCCTATGGGTTCTTCGCCAGTGGCCAGAATTACGCTGCGCCAGGTGCGAAGCTCCTGCAGGCCGCCGTCTTTGCTGCCTCGGCTGCGGCCTGTGCCGTTGGCCAGCATATACACGATCTTTTCCAGGCCCTCTTGCTTGTTGCCTGCAAGCTGGCGCTCGTCTATACCGAGCGGGAGGTCGCAGTAAAAGCCAGCCATTCGCTCAAGCGCCACCTGGGTTGCGTTGAAGTTTGCCATGAGCCGCTCCGGGTCGCCCCAGGCAGACAGGGCTGCTTTCAGGGCTGCGGTCTTACCGCCCCGGCTGCCGCCCCAGTTGTACACGAAGAAGATTCGCTGTTTGATGATCGCCAGCAGGGGGGCGGCGAAGCTGGCGGCCAGTATGAAGCGGAACCGGGGGCGGCTGCGGTGCGGAGCCATGCTTGCCACCCAGGCTTCCAGGGTGCCGTTTTTGCAGTAGGCGGTAGCCCAGCGGGTCATGCTGGGTTCGATGTCCAGCACCATGTCCGGGGCGTGGCCGGGAAGGAAGCGGTGGTTTGACTGCCAGCCGAAGGTGGAGGTACTTTCCTGCAGGCCGAGGGCGTCGATGTTCTCTTGCTCCAAAGCGCCAAGGAAACGCACCACTTGCTTTGCGTTCTCGCTGGTTACGGTGCAGCCCTTGTCCGCCAGCACCGTAATGCTGCGGCTCTGGAAAATCATAGAGCGGGGGAAAATCGCGTCGTGCCACCTACCGTCCCGCTTCCAGGCGACCTCTATCTTTTCTTCGCCGGTGTCAGTCTTTTTGAGGCGCTTGGTCAGGATGATCGGCGTCCGGCAGACGCAGACCAGCTGTTCTGTCTTTTCGTCGATGCGGCTGATTCCGAACTCGCCGTACTGCCAGCCGGGCGGCTGCCGCAGGTTCTTGGGTGCGCCCTCAATCGCCACCGGGAGGGCGTCGTCGAGGTGTTCCAAGTCCAGGGGCTGCGCCGCTGCCAGCAGTTCTTCCAGCTTGTCCTGGGCAGCTTCCTTGCCCAGGTCGAGGTACAAGGCGGAGGGGTCTTTCTGCCCGCCGTCTGCGCAGGAGAAGGTTTCAACCCCTCCATCAAAGCCGGCATCTTTCAGGGCGTGAGCCACCTTGTCCAGGAAGGTTTGGCCGCCTTGGTCGGGTTCCTTGTGGATGTAGAGCATTTCTATCCCTTTGAGGCTCTCCGCCCATTCCGGCTTGAACGTGGAAGCGCCCGGAATGCCCAGGGCGGGGTAGCCGAGGAACCAAAGGGTTTGTGCGTCACTCTCTCCCTCCACCAAGATACAGCTGCCTGCGATCTCTAAGCCCTCTTTGCGCCAGAGGCCGTAGGGCAGCATATTTCCCGCCGAGCCGAAGCCCCACTTGAACTTGTGCGGTCCCATGCGCTTGCGGGTGACCTTTGGCTTGCCGTCCTCCCCGAAGTATGGAATTTTGACGTAGGGGGTGCCGTCCTTTTCTTTGCCGTCCTCCAGGCTGCAGACCATCCGCAGCCAGTCCGCCGGGAGGTTCTTTTCTTTGGCGTAGTCGTCAACGGTGTAGTTTTGGCGGGTTGGTTCCTTTTTGGTTTCGTCAACGCCATGCTCGCGGAGAATCCGCTTGTATGCGTCGGCGTTTGAGCAGCCGTCCAGCTCCGCTCTGAAGCTGACGTAGTTGCCCGCCTTGCCGCAGGCGAAGCAGACGAATTTGCCGGTTTTGAGATCCACGGAAAAGCTGGGTTTGCGGTCGTCGTGGAAGGGGCAGAGGCTTGTCATGCGCTCTTTTTTATATTCGGGTTTCTGCACGAACTTGCTGTATTCTTCTTTATAGTTCAGCAGTTCGTCGAGGTTTACTTTATCCACGTCTGTCCTCCAAGTCGAAAAAAGTTGCGGGCTGCAAGGCTGTTACCCTGCAGCCCGCACCGGGTCATTCGGAGGTTGTGGTATTAGAAGGGCAGGTCGTTTTTGTCGCTCACCGTAGCAAAGCCGTCAGCGTCGGTCTGCGCTGCGGGCTGCTCTGCTTCCTCCACCACAACAGGAACCGTGGAGGCTACGCTCTTAATCCAGGCCACCGTGGGCTTTACCTGTTCAATCTGTGCCGGGGTCAGGTCGCCCGCCTTGGAGAACACGCAGCTGCTGTATGTGATGCCGTCTGCGCTCTTCTCCCGCTTGAGCTTGATGGTGGTGAGTACGCTGGAAGTGCGCTTGCCCTTTACCACCAGGCGCTTTGCGACGTAGTCCTTAAAGGCCCGCAGGCTCGTAGGAGGCAGGGAAATCAGGACGGGCAGCACTTCGCCGCTACGCAGGAGGTAAATGCGGTGACCGTTCTTGCAGGCCTTGCCGTTGCCCTTGCTGCTGCTGCCGAACTGGTTGAAGGGGCAGGTGGAGCAGTCCCGGACTTCACCGGTCTTGATGTCCAGACCCTGCTTTCCGTCCGCGCTGCTGCAGTCCGGCACGTTGTTGCTGCCGTCGAATTCGCCGGGCCAGTAGCTGTTGACGGCGTGGTGGTGCAAAATTACGCCGGTCAGAGACTGTACCGTTTCGGGGTTGTCCGGGTCGTCGCCGGAAAGCTCAAAGGCCAGGCCGCCGCCGCTGGGAATCTTCACGGTATCAAAGGGAATCTGGCCGAGGCCGTCCAGCTCTTCCTTGATGAGGTCAGTGACCTCGCTGCTGATGGGTGCCAGAGCGAAGCTCTGAACCGCGGTCAAAGCGTTTTCGTTTGCCATGGTGTTTATCCTCCCTTACTGTTTCCGGCTGCTCTTGCGCCGGGTGACGTCGTTGAAGCTGTACACGTTCACGCAGCCCTCGAATTCCTCGGGAAGCTCGTCGTCGTTTTCCTCTGCCAGGTTGCTCATGGCACCCTGCAGGCTCTGGGCGTTGACCGTTTCTTTGATCAGGTCGCCCAAGCCGTTGGCGCGGAGGGCGTCCATCAGTTCAGCGTCCTTGCCTGCGGCCTTGCTGTATTTGGTTTTGGGCGTCAGGGTGTAGGAGTAGCCGTTCCGGGTGATCTGCGGGGTTTCGTCCTCGATCATGGCCGTTGCGAGGGCGTCCCGGGCTGCCTCGATTGCCCGATTGTTTGCTTTGGTTTCCTCTGCCAGGCGGTCCTTTTCGTCCAGCAGGGCACGGTATGCGTCAACCTGTTCAGGAATCGTCATTGTTGTTTTTCCTCTCTTTCAGTTAGAGGTAGGTTCGCCAGCTGTCCACTATGGTTTTGGCGATGTCCTCTTTTCGTGCAAGTGCTTCCAGCACCTTGTCGTCGATGCTGTCCTCCACAAGGAGGTGAATGTAAGTCACCGGGTTATGCTGTCCGATGCGGTGGATTCGTGCAAGACACTGCGCGTAGGTCGCATAGTTGTAATCTATGCTGTAAAAAACTGCGGCGCTGGCGGCGTGAAGCGTTATGCCGAGGCCGGCTGTCTGAATCTGCGCCACAAAGACCTTGGTTTCCGGGTTCTGCTGGAAGTCGTCCACTATGCCGCCCCGCTCCGCCTGCGGAACGTCGCCGTAGATCGAGCCGTACTTGATGCCCTTCTTTCGGAGCAGGTTCTCAATGGCTGCGATCTCGGGGCGGAAGCGGGCGAAAATCACCAGCTTTTGCCTGGCCTCTAAAACGTAGTCGTCCAGAATGTCCTCCAAGGCGTCCAGCTTGGCCGTGCCGATCTGCTGCGGGCGGGTGCCGTCGTCGGTTTGCGTGAAGCCGCCGGTGAGCTGCATCAAGCGGAGCATTTTCGTCAGCACAGTGGTTGCGGTTATGCTGTCGCCGCCCGCAAGCTCTGCGAAGCTGGATTTTCGGAGTTGGTCGTAGAGCTTGCGCTCCGCCGGGGTGAACTTGACATATCGGCTCTCGAAGGTCTGCGGCGGAAGGTCGAGGCATTCGGCTTTGGTTACGCGGTAGGCTATGGAGTGTTCTTTCTGTATGAGCTGCTCCATGTGCTTGTAGCCTATGATCTGATGCTGTCCGTAGCCGCCCATTACGCAGTAGCGGTTTCGGAAGGCGAAGAAGTTCGAGCCGAAGACCGCCGGGTCTAAAAAGCGGTACTGGCTGTACAAGTCCACGGCGTTGTTTTGCACCGGGGTTCCGCTCAAGGCCAATTTATAGCGGGCCTTGTCGCCGAGCTTGTGCAGGGTTTTGCTCTGGGCGGCGCTGTGGTTCTTGATGCGCTGGCTCTCGTCGCAGATTATCAGGTCGGCGTCGTACTCCACCAGGGCGTCAAAAATTCCGTCCCGGTGTGTGCTTTCGTAGTTGATGACCGCGATCTTGAGCGAGGCGAAAGGCCAGACCTCCAAGGCGTCCAGACCTTCCAGGCGCTTTTTCTTTTCTCCCAGCAGGGTTTCGCAGTGGTAGGGGAAAGCGGCAAACTGCTGCAGGTCGTGCGGCCAGACGCTGCACACGCTGGTCGGGGCTACTACCAGCACCCGCTCGATACGGTGCTGCTGGTACAGGGCGCCCATGATTGCGATTGCTGTTAGGGTCTTACCTAACCACACCCCATTTCGGGGCTATTCAAACAGAAGGCCGAAGCCCTTCCCAGGCTGCTCTCTGTTTGTCATGTGGCATCACCTCTCTTTCCGACAGGCGGCACTGCTCCGAACGTCAAAAGGCACATGTTTGCGGCTCTCACTTGATGTGCGTAAAGTTTAGCCTTGACCGGGTACTCTGCCAGAGGCTTCGGGTCTTTTGCTTCCCGCTGCTGTTCTACATGGCGGGCAATCCCTGCCAGGCGCTCCCGCTCGTTCTCCACGAAGTCCGGGAGAGTGAAGCGGTTATGTAAGGCGTTGAGGGCGTCCAGGCTGACCGGGCCGGTCATGGTGCGCGTGGTTTTGTTCCAGCGGAAAATCCCCATGCGCTTGAGCTGTTCGTACCGCAGCGGCTCTATCTCGGCCAGTATGATCTGGCCGTGCTGCAGGGCTATTTTCATTTCTGTATGCGTCCCCTTTCTGTAATGTTGTCCCTCGTTCCCACCCTCCGCCGTCTGTTCTACTCTACAGGCAGCGGCTTCCAAAAGGGGTTACAGGGTCACCTTGACCTTGCCTGCGGCGATCTCATCCCACAGGGCAGTTTCCAGGTAGCGCATGACAGCGTCCCGGGCGGCCAGCTTCCACATCCCGCCGTCTGCCGCGGTCAGGCTGATGCTGCGGTCATCGTAGACCCGGAATACGAACTCACTTTCGGGCTGTTCCACTTCCTGAAAGGTGCGATAGGGCGCCAGGGTTACGATGGGGCGGACTGCCTTGTTTTCCACGAAGCTGACACCCTTGCGCACCTGCACCGTCTGCGTGATGCCGTTGTCGTCGCTCTTGACGCTCTGGTCAAAGCTCATGTGGGAGAGCAGGTCGAGGATGTAATCCACGTCGTTCTTCTCACCCTCGGGCGCCCGCTGGAACATGGAGCGGAGCTTGATCATTGCCTCGTCGAAGCTCCAACGTACATCCTCTACCAGCGGCGGGAGGTCGCTGGCCGTTGCGTGGTAGGGCTGCCAGCGGTGCAGCTCATCCTTGGGGTTCGGCGTGGTGAAAACCTCCACGTCGCTGTAGGTATTGCAGGAAACGTAGAGCGGCGGCTTCTCGGTCTGGCTGTCCACCTCGCTCTTGATAAGCACTACCAGGGCGTTCAGGCTGCGGGTGCGGACCCTTTCCGGCTTGGGAATCTCAGGAGGCTCGATCTCCGTGAAGTCGCTGCCGGTCACCAGGAGGGCGCGGTCTTTGACCTCTACGATCTTCGGCTCTGCGGCTTTCTTGCCCAGTTCGGTGAGGGTGTTGATCGCGTCTGCGAGGAAGCTGTTCTTGATGTCCATTGTGTGGTCCTTTCTTTTTATGCGGTGTGAATGTCGGCGAACTTGAGAACCTTGCGCTCCGGGGCCTCGCCACCGTAGGTGTCGAACTGGCCGGGAATCTGCGGGGTAAGCTCCACAGCTACGGTGTGGCCGCCCTCCTGGCCGACCGCAAGGGCGGTCTTGACCGGGTGCAGGGCTGCCAGGGTGCTGGATGCGGTGGCGCTCACCTCGACGTGCTGGCGCTCTTCGTCCGGCTCCAGGGTAATCTTCACCGTAATGGTGCGCTTGGCGGTTGCCTTGGTGTTCGGGTCGCTGATGTTCTGAATCACGCGGCCCATCTCGTAGTCCAGGCGCTCTTTGATGGCGCCGTTGGCCATGTCAATCAGGCTGCTTGCTTTGGTCTGTTCCATGTCGTGCCTCCTTTGGCTTTGTGGGTGGATGTTCGGGCAGGGGCTGCGGCCTCACCTTCTTTCGTGGGTATAGTCCAGCAGGCGGCGAAGGGCCAGGCCGAGGTTATAACCCAGGCGGTCGAGCCGTCCGGCCTGGTCGAGAGCCAGGAAAATCCCAGCTGCAAGCACCAGCACTTCGTAAACCAGAACCCCGGTATAGAGCGGGGCGCGCGCTGCGGCCTGTCCTTCGGTGCAGCCGAACTTCATCAAAAGCCTTTCCATTTCCTTCGTTGCCTCCTGTTAGTTTCTCGCATCAGCAGTGTTGTTTCTACCCTCGCCCCATCGGGGCGGCGTGTTGAAAGCCTGGGGAAAAGTGTGGGAAAATCACCTCTTTTCGGGCGTTCCCCGTGTCCGGGGTTTCTCGCTCACAGCTGCCAGAGTTTGGTAGGCCGGGGCGGTGTTTACGGTGTACGGCACCCGGACGCCCGCCGTTGTGCTGCGGGTTGTGCCGTCCGGAAAGTGGTTCGTGATCTTCATGCGGGTCACCTTGTCTTTTGAGCCGCCCTCCCTTATACTTAGGAGGCGGGCCGCTGCAACGGCCTAGCTTCCAAGAAAGGAGGTGCTTTGCTCTTGTGGGTTTATCGTTCGGCCGCCGGAACCTTTTCTATCAAGCAAAACCCGGACGGAAGGTATGGTCTTTTTGTCGGGTCTGAGTGTTTCGGCTCTTACTCCACCCCGGTGCAGGCTGCTGATGACGTATATCTGCACGTCACCGGATGTACTGAGTGGGATATGCTTGACGGTAAAGTTTCGGGTGAGCCTACCGATCTAAGCGAGTGGGAAAAGGTTTAATCTTTGGCTTCGGCGGGTGCTGTCTCTTGCAGTGCCCGCCGAAGCCTTTCCAGGGTCACTGAAATATGGTTCAGGGTTCTAATGCCCTGCTGGACTGCTTCCAGCCGTTCTTCGCTGGGCGGGGCGGCGTCCATGTACGTTTCAACGTAGCCGCAGTAGTGAGTTGTCATTTTGGCGAGGCTGGCTGAAGCCTGTTCAATTAAGCAGTGTTCAAGGCCGGCCATTTCGCCGTTGGAAAGCTCCTGCGCTTCCATACCTGCCAGGAAGGAGTTGAAGGCCGCGGTCAGAATCGGGCGCTTGTCTATCGGGGTCTTTTTGTAGATCTCGATGATCTCTTGGGCGTCCAGAAGGTCTTTTTCGGTCACGTTCTCACCCCCTCACCCTGCCCGCTCGGTGATGCTGCGCTGGGTAGCCATGCCCAGCATCACGCCGTTTAAGACCAGCTGCTCTTCCCGGGTCGCGCTCTTGAAGGCGGCAATCAGAGCCGCAATCTCAGCTGCGCTCGGGGCATCGGTTTTCTTTTCTGCCGCTTTGTTCTTCATGTTACTGGTTCACCTCCGTGTGGTTTATCAAGTCACCCGTATTGGTTTCTTGTGTGTACCAGTATAGTCCACTTGCGAAACTCTGTCAAGCCATTTTTCACGAAAAAGGTTGAATCGGTAAACTTTCTGTGCTATAATCAGGTCACAAGAAAGGAGGTGAGTCACATGAATGAACGAATCAAATCCATTCGCTCCGCTCTCGGGCTGAGCCAAGAGGCATTTGGTTCTCGGCTTGGAATAAAAAAAGCGGCTGTAAGCCGCATCGAATCCGGGGCAGTAAATCTCACAGAAACAAATATCATGTTGATCTGCGAAAAGTTCAACGTCAGCCGTGAATGGCTGCTGAACGGCACCGGGGAGATGTTCCGACCAGAGAGTTCGGACGCAATGGACAAATTGGCTGAGCAATATAATCTGTCTGACCTAGAAAAAGAGATGCTTGAAAACTATTGCAAAATGTCAAAAGAGCAGCGTTTAGCGTTTTGGGGCGTGATGCAAAAAATTGTTGGTTCTTCTGCGCAATCCGGAAGCGCAGAGGCCTCTCCGCCTGGTTCCGGGGTAGCGGCTGCCGAGGCCGCCTACGAAAAGAACTTTGGTACTGCATCCGGCACCCCAGATGCCGAAGCTACGAGTATGCACGAAGACACCGGCTAAAATGAAAAAAAGCCACGTCCCGGTTGGGGCGTGGTCTTTGGTGGTAAACAGAAAGGAGGATTTATTATGGGCGTTCGTGCAAGAAAGTCTTTTAAGGCTGGCCCGGCTCGGGTGACGTTCAGCAAATCTGGCGTTTCTACCAGCGTCGGAGCAAAGGGCGTTCGCGTCGGCAAAATGGCGAATGGAAAGACCCGGACGACCCTTTCGGTTCCTGGTACTGGTATCAGTTATGTGTCCGAGAGCGGAAAATCTGGCGAGGACGATTTTGAAATTGAAGATCGTCCAAATAACAAAACATCTCCCGTAGGTACTTGTATTTTTGGGATTTTGGTTTTTGTTTGCGGAGTCTTGTTTTTAATTATATCCATGATCTATCCGCTTTGCCTGATCGTTGCGATTCCCTTTCTCGTGGGCGGCTTTAAGCTAATTCGCCACCCGAAGAAATACTCTGCAAAGTGGAACAAATTTTTCGGCTATGAGGAAGATAGCCAGTAAATAAAAAAGCGCTGACCCTCTGGAAAGGGTCAGCGCTGGGGCCAGTGCTACAACACAAAAAAGTGAGGTGGCCGCTTCCTGCTGGAACAGGGGGCTGCGCCACAAAGCACAGGCAGTTGGCATGGAACCGACTGCCTTTATTGTAGCACGTCGCCCTGAATTTGAAAAGGGGTGATTTTATACGCGATATGGATTCCGCCCGCCTGCGGGTGGCGTGCTATGTCCGCGTCAGCACGAGAGAGCAGGCCGAAAAAGGCTATTCCGTCAGCGAGCAGCAGGAGCGTCTAAAGGCGTACTGTCTGGCGAAGGACTGGGTGGTTGCCCAGGTCATCACCGATCCGGGTTTTTCCGGGGCAAAGCTGGAACGTCCGGGTATGCAGCAGCTGATCTCCCTTGTGCAGGCGAAAAAGTGCGATGCTGTTTTGGTCTGGAAGCTGGACAGGCTGTCTCGCTCCCAAAAGGATACCCTGTATCTGATCGAGGACGTGTTCCTGAAAAACGGCTGCGCCTTTGTTTCCATGAACGAAAACTTTGATACCTCCACGGCGTTTGGCCGGGCTATGATCGGCATCCTGTCGGTGTTCGCCCAACTGGAACGTGAGCAGATTCGGGAGCGCATGGCAGTTGGTCGTGTGGGTCGGGCAAAAGCCGGCCTTTTTCACGGCGGCGGTTATGCACCTATCGGCTACGACTACAAGACCATTGCCGAGGGCGGCGATGGGCTTGTGGTGAACGAGTACGAGGCCATGCAGGTGCGGGAGGTGTTCTCTCTGTACCTCCAAGGCTGGCCGGTGAACCGCATTCGTAAATATATGGCTGCGCACTACACCACCAAGGACGGCGACTGGGGGTCTGATACCACAGTGCGGGACGTCCTCAAAAACCCGCTGTACACTGGGAAGATAAACTGGGCGAAAAAGGTGTACGATGGTCAGCATGAACCGCTGATCTCACAGGAAACCTTTGACGCTGCCGCTGCCCGGCTTGCCACCTCAAGCTGGAAGCGTACCTGTTCGGATGGTATGGAGCGGAATTCTCCGTTCAAATCCACCCACCTGCTAGGTGGTATTATTTGGTGCGCCCGCTGCGGCGCCCGGTACTTTGCCAGCGGCAATTACTCGGGCAGGGGCGAGAATAAGCGCTACTGGCCATACTACGTTTGTTACTCTCGGGCAAAATCCGCAAAGCACATGATCCGCGACCCAAACTGCCAGAATGACCGCTGGGCGGTGGCGAAGCTGGACGCTATTATAGAGGGCGAGATTCGGAAGCTGGCGTTTGACCCGGCGGCGCTTGAGCTGGCGGTGTCCGGGCCGCAGCAGGACGAAGATGTAGCCCAGCGCCGGGCTGCGCTGCAACAGCGCCTGAACGATCTGCGGGCGCAGATGGGGCGTGTTCTGGACTTGTACCAGATGGGCGGTTCACTGCCTGCCTCTATGGTCGGAGACCGCGTGGCAAAGCTCCAGGCGGAAATTGACGGCGTGGAAGCCGCCCTGGCGGAGGCCGTAGAGGAGCCGCCCACCCAGCGCCTGGATGCTGCCCGGGCTGCTTTGGTCGGGGCGGAAGATGTTCTGGACAATGGGACGCTGGACGAAAGGCGGGAGCTTGTCCATAGCCTTATCCGCCGTATAGATCTGGACGGGGAAAATATTGATATACATTGGAGCTTTTCCCCTGAGGCGTAGTTGATAGGTGGTATATATGGAAAAATTGCATTTCAAAGTATCGTCGCCTGAGAACTTTATTAAACTGGCCTGTACCATTCTTTTTGAGCGGAAAGAGGAACTGCTGGAAGATTACGGCTCTACTTGGCACGATGTGTTTGACGGGGATGCAGGAGATCAACATTTTCAGCGGTTCATGGAAGACTTGTTTCCGAACGGCTGCACGGTTGGGGAAAGCGAACTGAATCTGATAACAAACCGGGCGGTTCATTTTCTAAAAACGGATGAGGCTTGCCTTGATATAAAAGCGAACCATGACAAAGCGCGCTTTACATATTGGGTTTATTTTGCTCCTGAGCATAAGGTCTACGCGTGCAGTTTTGCGCGGCACGAGGAAACCATTATTGGTATTCTCACCGCATTTTTTGGCAAGTCGATTGGGGATTATAGTTTGTGCGCCTTGAAACAGTTTATTCTAAATTCCTTTGAGATTAAATCCGATAATTCATCTGTGCGGTCAATCGCAGAGGATGTGCAATACATTCAAGAATCGGCTTTCTTTAGGAGCATTGGAGCGTACAAAGAATAAAAGCACAAAGGCCGTCCGTGCTGGGCGGCCTTTATGCTATTTACTAAATTTCTGAGAGTTTTTTGTCGCCTTTTTGTGAGGCGTTGGGAGCTCGCTTGAGAATAAGAAACGTAGGCAGGTTATTTATCCGCCCTGATATAACTACTGCAAACCTCGACAGTTGTTTCAGTTTCCAAGGGAAGTTCTTTCACTTCCTCGCCATCAATAGGCACAGGGAAATTGAATACGATCTTCTTTATCCAGCTTCCGTCTTTCCTTTTCTCCGGGAACATCTCAATTCGCTCGATAAAGGCCTTCATAAACTCCTTCTGCTCCGCTTCCGTTGCGGAATGGTAGACTTCATCAAATGCCAGCAACAAGCGATAGATATTGTCTCCGGAAATCTTCTCCTGCTGGATGCTGCGGATCTGACTTTGCAATTCGCCAATCTGAACTTCGATTTCCTCTATGGTGTCATACTGCTCATCATAGCGGCGCTGCAAGTCCAAAATCTTTCTGTCATAGTGGGCATCATTGATGTCCAAGGTATCCATCTGACGCTCCAAGCGGCTTTTCGTTCCAAAGGCTTGCTTTAGCCGCCCTTGTAGGACAGCAATCTGCCGTTCCATATCTTCTGTATCAACTGCTGTTCCGATTTTCGCCTGAATCGCTTCTACAAACCGTGGATTGTTGACCATAGCGGAGATAACCTTCGCCACAAATTTGTTGATTTCCGTCTGCTCGATATTCAGACGGAAACTGCACTCATGCCCGGTAGGTGTTACCGTATTTTTGCAGTAGTAATAATACCGTGTTTTCTTGTCCTTGCTGTGCGCCTTGGCGATATTGCCGTACATACTCTTTCCGCAGCATGGGCATTTCAAGATACCGGACAGGATGTGTGCGTGGTCTGGATTGTTAACCTTTTCCCGCTTAAAAGAATTGATCTTGCGCTTTTCCTGTGCCAGATACCAATCCTCTTCGGAAATGATAGCTTCGTGTTGTCCTTCATAAACCGGGAACTCCGACTGCTCAACCACGTGCATCTCGTTTCTTGTACCCTGTTTCTTTTCTGTTCTTCGTCTGCCGTAAGCAATCTTTCCCATATAAACAGGATTGTACAATACATTTTTCACAAAATCTCTTGAAAATCCCGGAATGGTATTATTCTGTCTTAGTTTCTTAGTATAACCATTGCGGTTCAGATATTTTGCAACTCCTGCAACACCCTCATTAGTGTGAATGTAGCGGTCATAAATGACACGAATTACTTCCACTTCATCCTCTGCAATGACAAGGTTTCCATTTTCCAGTTTGTATCCATATGGAGCGAAACCGCCGTTCCATTTGCCCTCACGAGCCTTTTGCTCACGTCCTGCCATTGTCTGTGTGCGGATATTTTCTCGCTCAATCTCTGCCACCGCAGACAGCACAGAGATCATCAGCTTTCCTGCATCCTTGGAGCTGTCAATGCCATCCTCCACACAGATCAGATTGACACCGAAATCCTGCATGAGTTGCAAAGAATTCAGAACGTCCGCTGCATTTCTGCCAAATCGGGACAGCTTAAAGACCAACACATAAGAAACATCATCTTTGCCGTCCTGGATGTCATTCAGCATCCGTTGAAACTCCTGCCGCCCTTGAATGTTCTTTCCGGAAAAGCCCTCGTCAGAATACTCCCCGGCAACGATCATATCCTCGTATGCCGCATACTTCCGCAGCTTGTCACGCTGGGCATCCAAGCTGTATCCGTCAACCTGCATCGAGGTGGACACTCTTGTATAAAGATAGCATTTAAGTTGTTTCTTTTTCAGAATCTCCACCTCCCTCATTCCTTCCTTTTACCATAAGTCCCTCGTTGCGGATATAATACTCCAAAAGCCACAGCACATAATCCGGTGCATGGCGGTTGTCCAATTCCCATTCAGTCATAGTCCGGTAAGGAATATGGACGAGCTTGCAAAAATCTTTCCGATTCAGTCCTGTGCTTTCACGCAACTTTATAATTCTGTTTTTACAATCCATCCGTCTTTTCTCCACAAAAGCAAAAGAATACACGTTGCGTAATCATTATAGCATAGCCATAGCGAATACGCAACGTGTAAATTGCAAATTTTATGCAGCCTTATCCGTCAGAAGCTGCGCTTGATTACTTTCCTCGGAATGCTCCACTCCCTGCGGTGCGTCCTGTTCCAATTTATCCAAAACCTGATGTCCATATTTCTGGAGCATCTGGCTCATAACATCCACACAGCGGTCAAATGCCGCATTATATTTCGCTTCCTCATAATATTTCTTCAATAGGCGATTCCTCCATCAAAGTTCCATATCCTGTCCACGCTTCCGGGCAGGGTGTTCGTGTTCCTGTGTTTGCTTTCCTCTGATGAGGATAGAATTGATAAAAGCCCGAACCTTTTCGGATGCGATTTCCAGTGCATCCAGAAAGGGTTGGGCTTTCTGTTTGAGTTCCATATATTTTTCGTTTACCGCTTCATACCGCTGCTTCCAGATGGAAACCGTCTTTTCTGCGGAAGCCAGTTTTTCTTTCAGACGCTTGTTGTCAGCATTGGCGATAATGCCATTGACCGCATAGCGTTTGAGTGTGTCGCATTCATCCGGTGTCAGCGTGATATTGTTTCCGAATGTGGCTTTTTTGCCCATTACTTCAATGTCCTGCACTGTCAGCGCAATGGTCTTTGCCGCCTTGGTTTCCTTTTGCAAAGATTCCAGTTTCTTTTTCTGTTTTGCTGTGGCAGCTTTGGCATCCTCCAAACTCTGCTCTGCCTGTGCTACCTGCCCGGCCACAGTTTCCAGCCACTGCTGTTCTGCCTGCACCTTGAACTGGGTCACAGTCAGATGTTCCTCGGTGCTTCCACGTTCTCCACGCTCCAGATCGGTATATCCGGCAACTCGCATGAAATGAAAAAAGTCATCCTGCAACACACTGTAGGATGACCTCAAAATCTTTTTTCCTCTTGCGTTCAACATTGGATTACCGTCCTCGTCAAGCACCGGCTTGGACTCCCATTTCTTACTGCGGCTGACCTGTGTGATGACCTCCTTAACGGTTCCCCGGAGGGCTTCATCCTTGCATCGCTTCGACCAAAGTATCTGCTTTTCCACCACCGGGATATAAACCACATGAAGGTGGTAGTGGTACACATCTTCGCCCAAAGCTTCGGACATTGCTCGGTTGCGCTCATCGGCGTGCATCACAGCGGAGAGGATATACTGCTCACCACCTACGATCTCCGCAGCAGCTTTGTAGGCATCGGCATAAAACTGTTTCGCAAATTCATAGCCGCCATGATTGTAGAAATAAGCGGAATTCACATCAAATACCAACTCACCGTATTTGACGGCATCCGGTTTCAGACCTCTGGTGGAGATCACGCCGTCTTGTTCCATCTGCTCAAACATTTTTATATAATCGTCCGTGGGTGCTTTGAAATGGACGTTCAGAGAAGTGCGTTCCGGCACGATGTCCTGATTGCTGTAGCTGTCCTTTTCACGCTCATTGTGTTCCTGTACCTTAGCCACATCTGCCGGGTTTCCCAAGTCCTGATTTCTGGCTACGGTACGGTCTATTCCATCATTTCTTGCCATGGATTTTTTGTCCTTTCTTTGGAATTTGCAGACAGCGGGGAGCTACGGAGAGGCACTTTTTCAAAGTGTAATAACCCACTATGACACTTTCATCCATACTGGCTGCAAAGTGCCGTGGGCTCTCCGAGGGCTCTCCCGAGGGGGAATGCGGACACTGCGGTGACCTCTGCTGAACTGCCCGAAAACTGTCTGCATCGTTTTCTGTTGTTCAGCCCGGATAGCTGCTGTTTTGCGAAACACCACCAATTCCGGCGGCAGTGAAAATCAAATCTTTCACTGCAATAGAAACAGCCCAAATAAAGGAAATGAGCTGTTTCTATCAAGAGCGTTTCACGCTCTTTTGCTGCGTACATACGTACCAGCAATGGGATTTACTCGACCTGCCGCCATTCCTCCGGAATGTCCTCCGGTACGTACGTACACGGCGAATCTCCGTAAAACCCATTTATATGAGGTCGTGCAACGGCTTCCACTCCCATGAATCCCCAAACCCGCCGTCCGGCAGAGTTGGTGATATTGTTGCAATGGTCCAGATTGAATCTCCCGGCATTGGCAATCATGGCGTCGCTGAAGCTGCGGGCTTTCAGCGGTGCAAGGGAATTTTCTTCGCACCACATCCGGTAGATTTCATAGAAATCCTTGGAACTGATGGACGCATCCGCTTTACGCTGGATGTATCCCTCGGAATCCATGAAATCAAAGATATTGTTGTTGTCACGCTTGACCGCTTCCCGGTTTTCCCGGATACGGTCACTCTCCGTAAACTTAAAGTTGTTGGCAACAAGCCGCTGTAAGCCTTCAAATGCCCACAGGAAGATACCCTCGGATTCGGCTTTCATCTTCTCCGCAAGGTCGGGATCGTCAGCTCTGTCCACTGGCTTTTCCTTGGTGGTCAGCACAAGCTGTCTGCGATAAAATCCGTCACTGCGGTCATACAAGGCTTGCAGATCACCGTTGCTGAATGCCAGCAATCGGGCGAACATCCAACCCTGATAACTCTGCTTGCCTTTGCGTTCCAAATCCATCTTGCCCTGTGCGGTGACAATGGATTTCACATAGTTGGTCTGGCGCAGAGCTTCCATCCGCATATCATCATCCACGCACAGGAGAATGTGTTCCAAATCGGCACGGGCGAAGCGGTTTTCGGAAATTTTTCCGATGCTGCCGTCTTTCATATTCGTGCCGAATATAACGGACAGCACCGCACCGATTTGAGATTTGCCCTCACCGCCGTTGCCCTTAATCACCATCATGCGCTGTCCTTTGTTGGAGGGGATCAGGCAATAACCGATAAACTCCTGCAAGGTGGGAATGTCTTCCGCATGGAGCAGTCCATTCAAAAAGTTCAGCCAGATCACGGGCGCAGGAGCATCGGGATTGTAGACAACAGGCAGACGGCTTCGCACGATAGCCGGTCTGCCCTCGGTAAATGTGCCGTTCAATAGCAGCGTACCGTTGAACACATGGATGCGATCCTGCTCCGGTGGGAAGTCAGGCACTTGCGCTTCCAGTTTCAGCACTTCCAGAATGTTGGTGATCTTCCGGGGGATGTTGTTCACGGCACAGAATTTCAGCTTGTCGTAAATCTCCCCACGCAGTGGGAGATCGTCCGTCACTCGACCATCGGGCGTAAAAAAAGCTCCGTTTGCGAAGATGATTCTGCGCTCATGCAGAAATTCTTCACAAAACAGAGCTTCGTTGATGTTCTGCCCATCAAACCAGACAGGCAAATTCATATCAGGCGTTTTCCGGTTCTTCGCCATGGTGCGCCACCTCCTTTTTCTTTCGTGTGATGTACTCTTGCAGAAAAGTAATTTTTCCCTCCTTCATTAGCTCGTCCACCAATGCCACCCGCTCTTCCAGATCACCCACGGTCAGCACATCTGCCATATATTCGATAGGACAGTGCATCTGGCAGGCTTCCACAAAACGATCATCCAGAGCCTCCTCCGGTGTTTTGGGTGCATACCGCACTTTCCAATCTTCCAGCAGATGCAGATAATCCGTCAGCACCCGGAAACACAGCATTTCATCCTCCCGGAACTGACGGATATAAGGACGCTTTGGCTTGACCATAGCTGCGACAGTGGGCGGTTTCGGGTCAAGTCCGAAGTCCGAAGCCAGCTTTTGCGCTGCTTCATAGCTGCTCATATTGAACAACCTTGCCACAAGGTCGATCACATCTCCCTTTGCTCCACAGCCGAAGCAGAAGAAATAGTCCTCATTCAGCTTCAAGCTCGGATGCCTGTCATTGTGGAACGGGCAGCAAGCCATACCGTTTCGGTTGACTTTCAGCCCGTAGTGTTCGGCGGCTTGCTTTACGCTGACTGCCGCCTTAATGGTTTCATAGATTGTCATTTTTGCATACCTCCTTGATTTTTCCGACGTTTTTTATTCGTCTCACCCGAATATACGCAAAAAATCACTTTCAGCCGAAAAATCAGGCACTCGTGCAAGAAAGAAAAAAAGCCGCCCCTGAAAATTGCAAAAATGCAATTTCAGGAACGGCAATGTTCACAGGATATACATTGATATTATTCCACAAATAGAATATAATGTGATTATTATATTTTCAGGAGGTAATGCAGCTATGAGATACCTGTCCACCTTTGAAATTGCAGAGAAATGGGGTATCTCTCCCCGGCGGGTTGGTATCCTCTGCAATGAAAACCGCATACCGGGCGCACAGCGGGCAGGAAGCCGCTGGATTATTCCCGAAGATGCCCCCAAGCCCACAGATGCCCGCATTAAAAGCGGAAAATATATCAAACACCATTCCAGAGAGGAGGGTTGCTAATGTCCAGTACCTATTTACCGGCTGATGTTCGTACTCGAATTATAGATTTGATGAAAGAACACAAGTTTTCGCAAAAGAAACTGGCTCTGTCTATCGGTGTACATGAAAGCACCATTGGACGCTTTCTAAACGGCACAACCGAAAAACTGAGCGAAGAAAGCGTCATCCGTATCGCAAAAACTTTCAATGTGTCCACAGACTTTATTTTGGGAACTACAGAGATTCCCGACAAAAAGAATTATGATATTTCAGAACTTGGCTTATCCGTAGAAGCTGCCAGGAATCTGTACACAGGAAAGGTCAAGGCTGATATAGTCAATCGACTGTTGGAGAATCCTCGTTTCGCAACGGTTACATATATGATTGCAGGATACCTTGACGATACAACGGCAGGCGGCTATGCGGCACACAATCAGATGATCGCAACCGTTACGTCCATGCTGCTGGGGCAACATAAAACCTCTGCTGCGGTAATGGCAGCCAGAGAAGCCAATTCTTATAAAGTCCCGGCCTATCAGGCAGACCTTACAAATATCCAGAATACCTTTATGACTGCGGTGCGAGAGGTAAAGAAAGAGGTTGGCAGCGAACTGGAAGCGCAAAAAGCTCTCAGCAAGGAAATTACAGCAGAAATGTTTACAACACTCACCAAAGGGCAGGATACACCAGTTCCCGCAGTCACACCGGAAGAAGTTGCAGATGCTATCACCGGAACGATTGCTAATGTTGAGGGAGTAAATCAGGAAGCCTTAGATAATTTTAACCAGGCATTGGTCGGGCTGATGCAGACCATGGTAGTACCAAATGATAAGCCAGATGAGTAATGAGCAGCTCTGTATTGCCGCTCTGGACGGCAATGCGGAAGCAAGGAATGCTCTGGTAGAGAACAATCTTCGCTTCATAAAAAAAACTGCCTATGAAATGTGGAGCGCACAACGGGAGCTGAACGCTGCCCTTGGTATTGAGATCAATGATCTGGTGCAGGAAGGGTCATTGAGCTTGTTGGACTGTATCCCCGGATATAACCCGGACACAGGCAATAAATTTCTGACCTATGCAGCACTGGCAATCCGCAACGCCATGGTGGACTACATCCGCAGATGGAATCCCACTTTTGAAGCGAAAAATCTGGGAAGTATCATTCGTTTGGATGAAGTGGTAAAAGACGAGAACAAGGGCAAGCATGAATTTATCGCTGATTCCAGAGCGAAAAAACCGGAGCAGATATATATTGCAAAGGAAACCCACGAAGAAATCCATACCGCACTGCAACAGATCGACCGCCGAGAACGGGCGTATCTTTGGTATCGCTTTGGCTTTGAGGATGACATATATCATCCATTGAACGAAACAGCGAAGCACTTCCATCTGTCTGAAAGCAGAGCAAAGACTACGGAAGCACTTGCTTTGGATAATGTGTGGTTGGAACTGCCGTGGTGGTATTAAACGCAAGGGAGGGAGAATAATGCGCAGTATACAGGAAATCAAGTTAATCCATGAAACCGGCGAAGAATTGCTCCCTGGTTTCTCGCAAGATTTTCCCTATATTGCTTCCCGTGCAGAGTTGGAAAAGTATATCGAACCTGCTGTGCCCTGGCATTGGCATCGCACGGTGGAGTTGTTCTACATGGAAAGCGGCACATTGGAATATACTACGCCAAACGGGAAATGGGTATTTCCTGCCGGTTCCGGGGGCTTTGTAAACTCCAATGTTCTGCACAGTTCCAAAGTTATTCCCTCCGAGAAGGCAACGGTACAGCTGCTACATTTATTTGAGCCGGAATTGTTATCTGGCAGACAGATGGAGCAAATTGAGGGAAAATACATTCGCCCGTTGACCACTGAATCCGGTGTTGAAATGATTCCCCTTTTTTTCGATGATGTAAAGCAAAACAAAATTCTACAGAAGATTCGTTCCGCATTTGACCTGAATGAAGATAGTTGGGGCTATGAGTTTGAACTGCGACAGCAACTTACAGAAATCTGGCTTGCTCTCTTAGATATCGTTCGTCCTTCCATGGCATCAGCATCTCCCAACAATTATGCCAATGAAAAGCTGAAAACCATGATGCGATATATTCACACTCATTTCGCAGAAACAATTTCTGTAGATCAGCTTGCAAAGGAAGCACATATCAGCAAACGGGTTTGTTTCAGGCTGTTCCGTGATAATTTGCATATAAGCCCATTGGAATATATGACAGAATATCGTCTGCGGAAAGCATATCAGCAATTAGTTGAAACGGATACCACAATCACACAGATTGCCTATAATTGCGGATTGGGGTCCAGTAGTTATTTTGGAAAGGTTTTCAAAGCTCATTTCAACTGTAGTCCTGCGCAGTTCCGCAAAGAATGGCACGATCGTGATAATAATACGCACAAATAATATAGTATTTGTGCCAAATATTCATTATACTGTCAGTAAAGGAAACGGAAAGGCGATCTTTCCATTCCCACTTAAATCTCTGGCGGGGTTGGTGAAAGCCAGCCCCGCTTTTCACATACAAGGAGGAAAATTGTTATGTTGCTGACACGAGATATTGCAGAAAAAGCATTGAAAGACGCATCCACAGCTAACCCCGGCCCCTGGGCCGACCACAGCCGTTATGTTGCGCTTGCTTGCGAAAATATTGCAAAGCACTGTCCTGATCTGGATGCAGATACCGCCTATACCTACGGCATCCTTCATGACATTGGCAGGTACGCAGGGGTCACCTCTGAACGTCATTTGCTGGACGGATACCGCTACTGCAGGTCACATGGATGGGAGAAAGCGGCACAGATCTGCATCTCTCATGCGTTTATGATCCAGGATATTGATACATCCATCGGTGTCTTTGATATGCCTAACGATGACAAGGAATTTATGCGGCAATTTGTCAAGAAGGCTGTCTATGATGACTATGATCGTCTGGTGCAGCTCTGTGATGCTTTGGCCTTGCCCACCGGCTTTTGTCTATTGGAAAAGCGGGTTGTGGATGTGGCGATCCGGTACGGAATGCATTCTGCAACCATTGACCGCTGGAAAGCTGTACTGGACATCAAAGCACACTTTGAGGATATCATGGGTTGTTCCATCTATGATTGTCTGCCCGGCGTGGTCGAGAACAGCTTCAAGTAAGGGAGGTTATGCGATGAAGAGTCTGACCTTCCGATACAGCATCACCCAGTTTACCTATTGGGCCGCATCCTCCGGCGCAGCGGCTTTTGCAACCACCTAT
>ENA-ORTD01000188-ORTD01000188.1-human-gut-metagenome-genome-assembly--contig:-NODE-188-length-67284-cov-11.878386_pt1 | contig 67284 bp, 62 predicted proteins | sample MGYA00241907_ERZ509178 | MGnify/ENA primary metagenome ERZ509178 (study PRJEB26280, sample SAMEA2338793) | human gut metagenome | biome: human gut; feature: human-associated habitat; material: faeces...
GCCGGCAGCTTGCAGATGAAGTCCTGCAAGGCAAATACCCGTATGTGCTGACCACGCACATTGACAAGGGGCACGTCCATAACCACGTCATTTTCTGTGCTGTGGACATGGTGAACCAGCGGAAGTATGTTTCCAACCGACAGAGTTATGCCTACATCCGGCGCACCAGCGACCGGCTGTGCAAGGAACATGGTCTGTCTGTGGTGATGCCCGGTCAAGACCGGGGCAAAAGCTATGCCGAGTGGGATGCACACCGCAAGGGCACGAGCTGGAAGGCGAAGCTGAAAATCGCCATAGATGCAACCATCCCGCAGGCCAAGGATTTTGACGATTTTCTGCGGCTCCTGCAGGAGCAGGGCTATGAAGTCAAGCGGGGCAAGTATGTTTCGTTCCGTGCGCCCGGACAGGGGCGGTTCACCCGCTGCAAAACGCTGGGAGAAACCTATACCGAGGAAGCCATCATCGAACGCATCAAAGGGCGGTTCGTGGAGCGGAAGCCCAAAGAAACCCGCAAAATTTCGCTGCGGATTGATTTGGAGAACAGCATCAAGGCCCAGCAGTACGCAGGGTACGAGAAGTGGGCAAAGCTCCATAACTTGAAACAGGCTGCCCGGACGCTGAATTTCCTGACTGAGCATGAAATCGAAAGCTACCCGGATTTGGAAAGCCGGGTGGCCGAGATCACCGCCGCCAGCACCGAAGTTGCCGCCGCATTGAAAGCAGCAGAGCGTCGACTTGCTGAAATGGCCGTGCTGATAAAGGATGTCACCACCTGTAAGGAACTGCGCCCACTGGTGCAGGAGTATCAGCGGACCGCTGACAAAAAGCAGTTCCGGCGCAAGCATGAAGGCACCCTGATTCTCTATGAAGCCGCAGTCAAGGCCATGAAAGAGCAGGGCTTTCAAAAGCTGCCTGACCTCTACGCCCTGAAAGCCGAGTATAAGCAGCTGGCAGAGCAGAAAGACCAGCTGCAACAGCAGTACAATGAAGCCAAACGCCAGATGCAGGAATATGGCATTATCAAGCAGAACGTGGACGGCATTCTGCGGACAACACCGGGAAAGGAGCAGATGCAGGAACGGTAAGCCACGCAAGTTTTCGTTACAACCCGCTGACAGTTTAAACAATATCTGCTATAATTAAAACAATGATTCTTAGAAAAATTCTCAAGTAGAAAGGAGATTTTTCAATTGGACAACAACCTCATTCCGTATCAGCCTGTAATCTCCGATATTAAAAATTTGATTGCTGCAGGTCAGAACGTTGCCTATAATGCAGCCAACCGTGCAATGATTATGACCTACTGGAACATTGGAAAGCGCATTGTTGAAGAAGAACAGAGCGGTGCCGAGCGTGCAGAGTATGGCAAGAGGCTGATTCCTGTTCTTTCTGCTGAACTCACAAAGGAATTCGGCAACAGCTATTCCAGCCGAAATCTTCACTATTACCGTAAATTTTACCATTGCTTTCCTGATTCCGAGATTTTGAACACGCGTGTTCAAAATCTTAATTGGTCACATTTTCGGGCTTTGCTTCGTGTTCCCGATGAAGATGCCCGTATTTGGTATATGAATGAAGCAGCCAACGAAAATTGGAGTGCCCGCACCTTAGACCGCAATATTGGCACACAGTATTATTATCGGCTGCTCCATTCTCCAAAAAAAGAAGCTGTCATTGCAGAAATGAAAGAGAAAACGGCGGCCGAACCCAAGCATCAGTTTGAACTTCTCAAAAGTCCCATCGTGGCAGAATTTTTGGGCTTCCGTACCGAAGATTCCTTTGCAGAGTCTGATTTAGAGTCTGCAATTCTTTCTCACATCCGGGACTTCCTCATGGAAATGGGAAAAGGCTTTGCTTTCGTGGCCCGGCAACAGCATATTGTGACCGATACGGAAGATTACTACATCGACCTTGTGTTCTATAACATTGAACTAAAATGCTATGTTCTGATTGACTTGAAGATGGGCACAATCACCCATCAGGATGTCGGTCAGATAGATATGTATGTTCGGATGTACGACGAACTCAAATGCAAAGAGGGCGACAACCCCACAATCGGCATTCTGCTGTGTGGCGAAACCAGCGAGGACATTGCACGATATTCTGTCCTGCATGATAACGACCACCTGTTTATGTCAAAGTATCTAACCTACCTGCCCACTAAAGAACAACTTCGAGCTGAAATTGAGCGGCAGAAAAATATTTTCTATATGCAACATCCGAAGTTGGGTGATAAATCGGACGATTCCGAATTTTAATCAAGGCGCAAGAAAACCGGACACAACAGCCACAAGGCCACCGTGTCCGGCTATTTCTGTATCGACGAGTACATATTATTTTACTACAATATAATGTGTAAATGTCAAGCAAGGTGGTAGCACGAAAAGCATAGATAAAGTAGAAAGAATGGTGCAGTCCGCCCCCAATGGCATCATTACGACTGCACAGCTAACGAAAGCCGGCTTGCATCGGGGCTATCCGCATGATTTTGTCGAGAGTGGAGAACTGTATCGTTTCGGACGCAGCCTATATGTGCGGAGCAGCGCATGGGAAGATGATTTTCACCTGTTGCAGTGGAAGTATGGCCGTGGCATCTATTCGCACGATACCGCGCTTTATCTGCTGGGGTATTCTGACCGCACTCCGGCAAGGTACACTATGACCTTTCCAAAGGGCTACAATGCACAGTCCTTGAAACAAGAGGACTTAATCGTCAAACGTGTTATTCCAGAAAACTACAACTTCGGCATTATTGAAATCAAATCATCCTCCGGCAATTCGATTCGTGTTTACGATTTGGAACGGACGTTGTGCGACATCCTATGCGGCAGCGGGAGCGATATTCAAATTGTGAGTGCGGCAATGAAACGTTATGCCTCATCCAAAGACAAAAACATTCACAAATTGATGCAGTACGCAGAACGACTTTGTGTGAAGCCAAAGGTTCTGCGCTATATGGAAGTTCTATTATAAAATGTATAAGTGACACCAAAAGAACGCTGGACACAGCAGCCGGCAAGCTACTATGCCCAGCGTTCTTTCATTTGTTCACCCGCAAAATCGAGCCCTTGTCCGTTAAAGTCAGCATCCTCCATGCGCTCCAACTTTGCAAACCGAAAGATGCCCAATTATCTATTGGAACTTATTTAATTGAGCATTTCCAAAATGCATCATGGTCAACGACTTCAATGCTATCTGGCACATATTCAAATGTGAATTTCTTGAATTTTTCAATAAGACATCTTTTACCAAAGCTTGGTTTTTTATCTCTATTCTTGGCCTCCAAAAAAATAACCTGATTCGATTTTCTCATGGGATAAATAATCAAGCCATCAAATTCACTTAGTTTTCGTCCTGCTGCATTTTTCTGATATACAATAACACTTGCTGGAATTGTAATTGTCGTGTCATTAACTGAATCATTAACAATCCGACTTAACAAGAATTCAACCTCGTGATTTTCATCCTCATTTCCACTTGAAGATTGCAGCAATGACTGTATCTCCTTTATTCTCTTATTTTTTCCGCGGGTGCATACAACACATATATCTTTGCTTATAGTTGGCTTGATTACCACGGGATTTTCATCAAATAAATAGAACAAGAAAAACTTCACTGTCAAAAGGAATCTTGAGTCGTATAAAGAAATCTCTGGAATTTTACGAAGATAATTAACAGTACATTTTAAGACTTTATAAGCAGCATACCTTTTGACATCAGCATTGCAGGCATCCTTTATCGAAATAAGAATTGTTTGCTCGCCGAAATGTCTATCATAGTAACCCACACGGGTATTATTGATTTTTTCCAGATCAAATAGTAATGGTTCTGATATGCGTCTTTGATCTACCGTAAAAGTCAATTTCAATATTTGTGATTGTATGTAGTCTCTTCTTTGAGTATATCCTCGATTTAAAATGCTAGATTTGTCTATAAATAAATCACTATAATAATTTTCACTAGTACAATCCAGTTGACTTGTCATTAACGAAACCATTTTTCTGGATATCTTATAATAGCAAATAGCATTTGAATTTTCGTTATATACAGTATCATCCAAAAGCTTAGTAATAGAATCGACCAAATGATTTGAAGGTTGATTATCGTTATATTCAGACAACAACTCTTTTAGTAGTAGCAACATTGCTTTTTCATTACACAAATCAATTGTTAATGGCGTTTCTGCTATCTGTAAGTCATAAGCTATATACGAAACCGCTCTCACGTTTCTAAATATCGCAAACGCATATTTTAATTTACTTTCTTCCGGCAGCAATTCTTCATTTATATATGCGTACAAAATTTCCAATGCGACTGAAATGGATTGTTTTGACTTGTTACAATGCTCTAATATAAGAATTGAATTCAGCAGATGCAATCTTTGATAATTTTTACTTTCTAATATTCTTTTAGCTGCGCTTTGGTAGCGTTCGTCTCCACAGGCATTAATAACCATTTCACGGAAATCACTGTTTTCTCGTGCCATCATAATAACAGCACGAGAGGCAGTAAATGTATTATAAAAATGCCCTACATTATATATAATGGTAAGCAATTGAAAAATATCACCCATAGAAGGTTTGTTATTCTCATTGAGATAAACATAGTCATTTCTAAATTCTTTTGAGTTCAAGTAGTTATTGTAGGTGCAACGCAGTTCACCTTGCAGATGAGTTTTGATTAATTTATGCAGATACAATTGCAGCATCACATAATCAAATTGTGTTTTTGCAAGTTTCTTTTTCACTTTTACAACTCCTAATTGAGGAATCTCTTTGATGCGTTCAATTATTCCGATTTCATCTAATTCTTCATACAACTCAGTTGCATAAGGATAGAGGTCAATTTCCACTCTTAAATTGTGTTTTTGAGTCTTTTGTTTTGGAAGAAGATCATATTTTATTTCCATAAAAAGAGTCCCTCACCTTTTCTTGTTTTTTTTTTTTTGCAGGATAATTCAATCTTTATCTTATGCGCCCCGATAGGTACGCAAGCAGTCTCATTCCCTCATCAACTTTTAAGTATTCATCATTCATCTGTTGTTACATAGCAGTAAGTAGAACAAGAATCCACTGAATCGAAGGAACCGATTTATTGAGCTGAGTATACCATATTTTCTATCGAAAGAACATTTTTTATATGTATTTCCTATGCAAGTAACACAAAAAGAACGCTGAACACAGCAGCCGATAAGCTACCATGTCCAGCGTTTTCTCATTTACTCACCCACAAAATCGAACCTCTGTCTGTCAAAGTCAGCATCGGTCATGCGCTCTAACTTTGCAATGGTGCTATTTGCCATCCGCCGCATTTCCGTGTTCATACCCGGCAGAGCGGTCAGCATTCGCGCCATCGTGCGGCGGCGGTCAGAGGTGTGGTACATACAGATCAAATTTTCTTCTTCCACGCTGAAATTCATGGTCAGACCTCCATTTCGTGTTGTTTGCTGCGGGCCGTTGCCTTTTTCGGGCTGGCGGCCTGTTTTGTTTCGGAAAGCTGCTTGCGGACGGAAGCACGGGGCTTATGGATGCCCTTATCTCGGTTCTCGTTTTTGTCAATCAGCGCGTAGATACCGAAACGGTCTTTCACGCTGGACAGGTGCAGGGACTTGTACGGCAGCATGGCAAGCAACTGATCCGTGTCCCGGCTGGATGCCAGCTTAGTGAAGTAAGGCGATACCTCCACCATAAAATGATTCTTGTCCGGGCTGTTGGGAGCAGCCAGCCGCTTCATATCGGTTACAATGCGCTGTGCCTCGGCCTCGATCAGCCCGGTGTGCAGTGCCGCAAGATGTTCTTTGAAGTCACCGAGCCGGGCAGGTTCCCGGCTGCGCTGCTCCTGCCGGATGGCCGCTTGCAGAAGTTCCGGGTCACGGGGTTGCATTTCATACCGCACGAACTCTCCAAAATATTTGTCCGAGCGGCTGTCGAAATGCTCTTTGGAGCCAATTTCCCGCATCCCACTTTCGTAGATCAGGCGATTGGCACCCACAGGCAGAGCGGCATCCCGGATATGCTGGAAATGCTGCTGGTAGTCCAGTTCATACAGATTGCCTTGCACGGTTCCGTTGGCCGCACCGGTCAGCTCCACCGCATAGGCAAGAATCCTGTCGTGGGTCTGTTCGCCGCAGAATTTCCATGTGTTGTAGGCTTGGGTATCTTTGAGCAACACATCCCGTTCCCGGAAGCACAATGTTCCAGAAGGCCGGGACAGCCACAACAGCAGCTTATCTTCCGGCTGGTCGCTGCGGGCGGCCTCCCGTAGCATCTTGATGTCATAGGCAAAATCGCTCTGGTAGTACGCGGTGTTCTGGTGCATAATAGCTTCCAGCGCAGCGATCACATCCATATTTTCAAATTTTTGCACGGCTTATACCTCCAATTCCTTTGTCTTTTCCCGTGGCGGCGTTTGCTTGCTCTGCTCCTTTTTTGCGGCATCCAGCTGTGCCCGGATGGACGGCTTTTTCGTTTTTGCGGCGCGGAACTTCTTGGCTTTCGGTGCCTTTTCCTCGGCCTTGACTGCGGCGGCAAGGTCCGTCAGAGAAATTTGTTCTCCGGCCTTTGCTTTGGCTTCCAACTCACCTAAAGAGGGCGCATTGTTCAGCACACCATCAATCATGTTTTCGTTCTGTTCGGTGGAAAGCTCTGCGGTGCGCAGAGGATTTTCCCTCAAGAACTCCGGCACCTGCTGGAAGCCCACACTGTCGCAGTAGTGGGCGGTGTCCTGCCCATTCTGGTGCAGCACCACCACATCCGAAACAGACAGTGAGTGTCCCTTGAAATCTGCCGGATGGTCCACGTTGAACGTGCGGTAGAGGTCCTCCAACGTGGTGCCAGCAGCCAGCGGCGCGGCGTAAACCTCCGTATAGTTGGCCTTGTCCACGGACAAACCAGCGGCCTGCAGGCGGTCGTAGGGCTCAAAACGGTAATCGCGGGTGGAATCTTCATTGCGCAGCTGGTAGATGGAAAAGCTGTCCTGCTGCGGTGCCTCAAAACCTGCCGCAGCGTATTCCTCTACGGTCATTCCGGCAGCAGCCGCTTCCTGCGCAATCTCGGCCTGCACCTGTGCCTTGTAATCCTGCAAGCTCTGGTCAAAGTCAGCCAGCTTGGGCGGTTCCGGCAAGTTATACTGGCCTTGGTTGAGCAGCGGGCGGCAGTCCTGCACATAGGCTACAACAGCGTTGTAATAGGCGGCCTGTTCCGGCGAAATGTCCTGTCCCTCTCGCAAAGCGGCGGTAGCCGTCTGCTCCATAGCGGAAAGATTGCAATGCTGTTTGAGGTATGGAATAAATTCGGTCAGCACCATTTGGCGCTCCGCCTTGTCCAGCTCCCACGCTTCCGGGCCTTTGTTGTGCAGAACAAAATTTTTCCAGTTCTCGTCCTTGGCATAGTATTCGTGGTAGTTCTGGATACCTGTCTCTCTCTGAGGCGGGGCGGCAGCTTTCGAAGAAATATGATGCGGATTATTTCCGGGAGCTTGCGCCCTGTCTGGACAGCATCTCCGAAGAGGATGCGGAGTGTACCATCCGCACCATCGAGACATTCTATCAAGTTATGTGCGAAAGGAGAACTTCTCTTGAAAAGCGATAAGAGCGATTTCGCGCAGGGCAGCATCCCGAAAAAGCTGGCCCTCTTTATGCTGCCCATTCTGGGCGCGCTGGTGCTGCAGGCCGCCTACGGTGCGGTAGACCTGCTGGTGGTGGGTCGTTTCGGAACCACCTCGGGTCTTTCCGCTGTCTCCACCGGCAGTCAGGTGCTCAACCTCGTGACCTTTGTAGTGACCCAGTTTGCAATGGGCATCACCGTCCTCATCGCCCGCTATCTGGGCGAAAAGCACCCCGAGTACATCGGGCAGGTCGTCGTCGGCGGCACTGTGGTGTCCGCCATCATCGCGGCGGCGCAGGCTGTCAGCGTCGTGTGCGCTGTGGCGATGCTGCTGAAAAAACATCTGCCTTTCCAGCTCAAAAGACTGATTTCCGTCTCAACCGCCAGTGCCGCAAGTTCCTGGACATTGGCCTGCCGCTGGCTTTGCAGGAGTTTCTGACGCAGGTTTCTTTTCTGTTTTCTGGCGCTCTGCGCCTTCGTCAACCGTCTGGGTCTGGAAGCGTCCTCCGGCTACGGCGTGGCCTGCAAGATCGTCAACTTCGCCATGCTCATCCCCAGCTCTCTAATGCAGTCGATGGCCTCTTTCGTCTCTCAGAATGTCGGTGCCGGCAACAAAATGCGGGCCAAACAGACTCTGTTAACCGGTATTGCCATCGGTCTGATCTTCGGCTGTGCGGTGTTTGTGCTGGTGTGGTTCAAGGGCGACCTGCTGTCCGGCATCTTCACTACAGACGCCGCCGTCATTGTGAATGCCTTCGCCTATCTGCGCGGTTTTGCGCCTGAGACGATCGTCACAGCGGTGCTGTTCGGCATGGTAGGCTGCTTCAACGGCAACAACAAGACCGTCTGGGTCATGGTGCAGGGCCTCGTGCAGACCCTTCTGGTCCGCCTGTCGATGGCTTACATCATGAGCATCCAGCCCAACGCCAGCCTGACCATGATCGGTCTGGCCGCGCCCACTTCTACCGCTGTGGGCATCGTGCTGAATGTCTGCTTCTTCCTCTAGCTTGAGAGGAAAGAGAAAAATCCGAAGGTGTAAAAGGAAACCGGCTGGTGTGAATGACATCAGCCGGCTTTTGCTATGGTCTGGCAAAACAAAAAGCCCAGCGTACTTTCATACGCTGAGCATTTTTGGTGGGCGCGGGTGGATTACGCAAGCCGCACATCTAAAAAGGCCCCGCAGGGGCCTTTTTGCCGCCGGGACGTATAGCGGCGGCCGATGCTGTTCGAATCCACCCTTGCGGCGCTTTACAAACTTCCAGATAAAACAGAAACTCCAGTGTCATTACAACACTGGAGTTCTTGGTGGGCGCGGGTGGATTCGAACCACCGAAGCTGAAAAGCAGCAGATTTACAGTCTGTCCCCATTGGCCACTCGGGAACACGCCCGTATTCTTTTCGTGTCCGTTGCCGGACGACTTGCTTAGTTTATCATAGGTTTCTGGATTTGTCAACCTCTTTTTCCATTTCTTTTTCTTTTATCGCAATTTTCAAAAATAGTGCCGGTCAAAACGGCATCTTTGCGATATGCAGTTTGCGGATGTTGCTTGTGCATTAAAAACGCAAACTGCTATAATGCATAAAAAGCCCGGGAGACCGTGTCATCACAGCTTCCCGGGCTTTTCCTGTTTCAGATTCAGTTTTCCATGCAGGCACGGATGGCACTGAGCGTCACGTCATACTCCCGCTTTGCCTTGTCCATGTCGGCTGCGGCCGCAGCGATATTGCCGCCCCGCAGCGCCTCGGTGATGGGGTCCAGCGTGCCGCACAGCTGGGTAAACGACAGGCTCTGACAGACGCCCCGGAGGGTATGCGCCGCATTGAAGGCCGCCTGCACGTCGCCCTCGGCCATCGCCTGTTCCAGCGCACGAAAGCTGGTGTCATCGATAAACCTGCCCAGCAGGCGCTTTATCATTGCCTCATCGTAAAAACGGCTCAGGACATTGTTATAGTCTCCGTTCATCTGGCTGTAACATTCCTTAACTGTCATTATTTTCCTTTCCTTCAATCGCCCGAAAAAGCCATAGACACAAAAAAAGACTGCAACAGCCACCCCCTCGCGGGGAAAGCTATTGCAGCCGAACTACCTTCTGCTTGCAGGAAATAAAGCAGAAAGCTCCTGGCTTTGCGTCCCTGACTCACATCAGGTTTGCCAACAACGATTCTGTTTTCAGAGTCCATTCCGGAAGCACAATGTTCCATTGGACCAGTCTCTGTTTTTATAGTATAGCACCGACATTTTTTAATGTCAACTCGTTTCGCGTTTTGTCAATATAAGGATTGATATTTTCATGCACACTTCACAAAAGCCCCCTCTTAAAAGTCATACTCATTCGTCAAATTTCGCAAAATTGTGAATTTTTTGTATTTTTTCGGTGGACAAGCATCCGGCGGGAGTGCTACAATAGTCTTTGTTCTTTCCCGGCCGCTTGCGGGCGGCGGGAGTTTCACACACAAACAGGAGGAACTTTCATGTTCGAAAAAATCTTTCACCTGAAAGAAAACCACACCGACGTCAAGACCGAGGTCATGGCAGGCATCACCACCTTCATGACGATGGCCTACATCCTTGCGGTCAACCCCAGCATCCTTTCCGCTTCCGGCATGGATGCAAATGCCGTCCTGATCGCCACCTCTCTGGCATCCTTCGTCGGCACTGCCCTGATGGCTCTGCTGGCCAACTACCCCTTCGCGCTGGCTCCCGGCATGGGCCTGAACGCCTACTTTGCCTATACCGTCGTCCTCACGATGGGCTACAGCTGGCAGCTGGCCCTGATGGCCGTCTTTGTCGAGGGCATCATCTTCATCGTGCTGAGCCTGACCAGCGTCCGTGAGGGCATCTTCAACGCCATCCCCATGACCCTCAAGAGCGCAGTCAGCGTGGGCATCGGCCTCTTCGTCGCCTTTGTCGGCCTGCAGAACGCAAAGCTCATCGTCAACAGCGACTCCACCCTCGTCACCTACCAGCACTTCAAGGGCGAGACCTTCTCCTCTGTGGGCGTGGGCGCCATCCTCGCACTGCTGGGCGTGGCCATCACCGCCATCCTGCTGGTGAAGAAGGTCAAGGGCGGCATCCTCTACGGCATCCTCATCACCTGGGTGCTGGGCATCGTCTGCGAGCTGACCGGCATCTATGTGCCGAACCCCGACGCCGGTATGTACACCGTCATCCCCACCAGCTTCGTCAGCTTCGACTTCTCCGCTCTGGGCAAGACCTTTGGTCAGGTGTTCAAGACCGATTTCTCCGGCGTGGGCATCCTGAACTTCTTCGCCGTCATGTTCTCCTTCCTCTTCGTTGACCTGTTCGACACCCTTGGCACCCTCATCGGTGTTGCTTCCAAGGCCGATATGCTGGACGAGGAGGGCAAGCTTCCCCGCATCAAGGGTGCTCTGATGGCCGACTCCATCGCCACCTGCGCCGGCGCTGTGCTGGGTACTTCCACCACCACCACCTTCGTCGAGAGCGCTTCCGGCGTCACCGAGGGCGGCCGCACCGGCCTGACCTCCATGACCACCGGTATCCTCTTCCTGCTGGCCGTGGTATTCAGCCCCCTGTTCCTGACCATTCCTTCCTTTGCAACGGCTCCGGCCCTCATCATCGTGGGCTTCTACATGATGGGTTCTGCCATCAAGATCGACTTCTCCGACCCCAGCGAGGGCATTCCCGCCTTCCTGACCATCCTGGCGATGCCCACTGCCTACAGCATCTCTGAGGGCATCGCCATCGGCGTCATCTCCTGGACCATCGTCAATGTGCTCACCGGCAAGGCCAAGGCGAAGAAGATCAGCCCCCTCATGTATGTGCTGACCGTTCTCTTCATCCTGAAGTACGTCCTGCTGTAAGCACCTGCTCTGAACCCGGGACCATCCCCAAAAACAAAACCAGAGCCTCCTGCCCTTGTGCGGAGGCTCTGGTTTTTTGTTGTCTGCTGCGGGGGGCTTAGCCGCCGAACAGCCCGAAAAAGCTGGTATGGGTGAAGCCCAGCACCAGAAACAGGACGATGAGGGCGAACAGCACCCCGATGATGATGTCCATCTGGTGGACCGTCAGCGGGAATTTATCGTAGAGCTTCTCTTTCGGGTTGACGAAATCGGGGTCATTGTTGTTGAGGAACGTTTTGCGGCCCTTCGGAGCCTCTGCACGGGCTGCTTCGAGCTTGGCCTGCTCCTGCTCCAGCTGAGCTTCACGAGCTGCCAGAGCGGCTTCCCGCCGGGCCAGCTCCGCCTCGCGGGCGGTTTGTTCTTTTTCGGTCATAGTGTTTCTCCTGCCTTTAGATGAAGTTTTCCTTTTCGGGAAGGCTCTCCCTTTGGGAGAGCTGGCGCGTGAGCGCCTGAGAGGGCAAGCTCAGTGCGACAGAGCCTCCCTACAGCGATACACCGGCTCCTTGTCAAAACCATGTTATCGCCATGCTTATGTTTCTCTGGCAGCATCCTTGCCCTCTCCGTCATTGCTCCGCAATGCCACCTCTCCCAAAGGGAGAGGCTTTGGCTCACAGTCAAGTTCTCCATTATTATAACAAAGTGGGCCGCCCACTGCAACGAGTGGACGGCCCGATAGGCGCTCTCTTGGGGAAATTACTTCTTTGCGAGGTACTTGCGAATATCGATTGCAACAGCCACGATGATGACAAGGCCCTGCACGATGTAAGTGTAAGAAGAGTTGACGTTCATGAACTGCAGAGCGACCTTCATCAGCTCGAAGACCAGCACGCCGACGAGGACGCCGGGGACAGTGCCGACACCGCCGGTGGTGGAGACGCCGCCGATGGTAGAAGCTGCGATGGCGTCCAGCTCATAGCCCATTGCAGTGTTGACGGATGCGCCGCCGGACTTTGCAGCCAGCAGGCAGCCTGCCAGACCGAACATGCAGGAGGCCAGGATGTAGATGCGGATCTTGGTGGCGTAAACGTTGACGCCGGCCACCTCAGCAGCAGCCTCGTTGCCGCCGATGGCGTACATGTACTTGCCGTGACGGGTCTTGTTGTACAGGAACCAGAAGCAGCCAGCCACGATGAGGGCGATGATGATCAGCAAGGGGATACCGAGGATGGTATCAGAAGCCAGAGAGGTGAAGTTCTTGTTCAGGGAGCCGATGGGGGTACCGCCGGTGTAGACCAGGCAGATACCGTAGACCACCTGCTGCATACCCAGGGTAGCGATGAAGGGCTGGACCTTCAGGTAGCTGACCACGAGGCCGTTGCACAGACCCACGATGGCGCAGATAGCGACGACGAGGATGAAGACGACGGGGGTGGGCAGAGTGGGCATATTGGGGTAGAACTTGCCGGCAGCGCCCTCGGTCTGCGCAAAGATGCAGGCCAGGCAGGCAGCGAAACCAGCCAGACGGCCTGCGGACAGGTCGTTACCGGTGGTGATCAGACAGCCGGAGATGCCCAGAGCGATGATGTAGCGGATAGAGACGTTCTTGAACAGGTTGATGATATTGGCCAGTGCGAAGAAGTTGGGATGGATGATGCCGACGATGAGGGACACGGCCAGCATCAGGACGATGATGGCGTTGTTGCCCAGCCACTTCTTTACAGACTTGCCCGTTACTTTCTTGGTAGCTTCCACGATAGACAGCCTCCTTGTTTACTGATTGGCCGCCGCCGCTTCGGGCGCGGTCTCGAACTGGGTCGCCAGAGCCATGATGTTCTCCTGCGTCGCATCCTTGCCGTCGATGAAGCCGGTGATGCGGCCATCGCACATGACCATGACGCGGTTGGACATACCGATGATCTCGCTCATTTCGGAGGAGATCATGATGATGCTCTTGCCCTGCTTGGCCAGGTCGGCGATGATGCAGTAGATCTCATATTTTGCGCCGACGTCGATGCCTCGGGTGGGCTCGTCCAGAATGAGGACATCGGGGTTGTTGGCCAGCCAGCGGGCGATCAGCACCTTCTGCTGGTTGCCGCCGGAAAGGCTCTTGATCGCCGTTTTGGGGCTGGGGACCTTGATGGCCATCTTCTCTTTGTTGGTAGCCACCAGATCAAGGATCTTCTTGTCGTCCAGCATGATGGGGCCCTTGCGCAGGGCGTCCAGAGAGGCGATGGAGATGTTATCGGCCACGCTCAGCACGCCCATGATGCCGGTGGCGCGGCGGTCCTCGGTCAGCAGAGCCACGCTGTGCTGGATGGCGTCGCGGGGCTGCTTGATGGCGACTTCCTGACCCTTGATCCACACCTTGCCGGCGGTGTGAGCGCGCAGGCCGAAAACGCCTTCCATCAGCTCCGTGCGCTGTGCGCCCACCAGGCCGGCCACGCCCAGGATCTCGCCCTTCTTCAGCTCGAAGCTGCAGTGGCGGAAAGAGCGCGGATGGATGGAGGTGAAGTCTTCCACCTTCATCATGATCTCGTCGGAGGGGTGGTTCTCCAGCGGGGGATAGAGGTTGGACAGTTCGCGGCCGACCATCTTGGCGATGATCTGCTCTTTGGTCATGTTGGCGACGTCCCACTTGCCGATATAATGGCCGTCACGCATGATGGTGACTTCGTCGGCAATGACCTTGATCTCGTCCATCTTATGGCTGATGTAGACCAGAGCGACGCCCTGCTCCTTCAGCTCGTTCATGATGCGGAACAGGGACTCGACTTCGTTCGCCGTCAGTGAGGAAGTCGGCTCATCCAGGATCAGCACCTTGCAGTTTGCGGAAACAGCCTTTGCAATTTCCACCATCTGCATCTGTGCGATGCTCAGTGTACCCAGCTTTGCGTGGGGGTTGATGTCCAGCTTGAGCTTTTTCAGCAGTTCATCGGTATCTTTATACATCTTGGCATGGTCCACCATGGTGATGGGACCAGCCTTCTTGGTGGGGTAGCGGCCCAGCCAGATGTTCTCGGCCACAGTACGGGCCGGGATAGGCTGCAGCTCCTGATGCACCATCGCGATGCCGCGGTCCAGTGCATCCAGCGGGGTGGGGATGCTGACCTTTTCGCCTTCGTACTCGATCTCGCCCTCGTCCATCTTGTAAATGCCGAACATGCATTTCATCAGGGTGGACTTACCGGCACCGTTCTCGCCCATCAGGGCCATGACCTTGCCGGGGCGGAGCTCCAACTGCGCGTGGTCCAGCGCTTTCACGCCGGGGAAGGTCTTTACCACGCCTTTCATTACCAGACGGTATTCTGACATTCCTCAGAACCTCCTTGTCTTTGGGTCTTGGAAAGTGCGTCTTTTGCCGGCGGGCTCTTAAAACAAGGCGCGTGCGCGGAGATGTTTTCTCGCACGCACGCGCTTTTTAGCTTTTAATTAAGCCTTATTGGTTCACTGCGCACCTTGCAACGATAGGGTTTTGGCTGCTTACTTGATGTACTGTGCAGCGTTCTCCTTGGTGACCTTGACGTAGTCGACCCAGTAGTACTGCTCGACCTTGCTGCCCTCGACGTACAGCTTGGTAGCAGCTGCGGCGGCGGTAGCCTGGCCCACGTCATCGTTCAGAACGGTGCCGGTCATGTTGCCATCGACGACATTCTGGACAGCCTCGCTCAGTGCGTCAACACCGACCAGATAGACGTCCTTGCCGACGGTACGGCCAGCCTGCTGCAGGGACTGCAGAGCGCCCAGTGCCATTGCGTCGTTGTTGCAGAAGACGACTTCGATCTTCTCGCCGTACTGTGCCAGAGCGTTTGCGACGTCCTGCTGTGCGGTGGTCTGGTCCCAGTTGTCCAGATACTCGTACAGGCACTCGACTTCCTTGCCGGCGTCGGTCAGAGCCTTGATGGAGTACTCGGTGCGGTACTGAGCATCAATGTTCTCGGGGTCGCCCTTGCACATGATGTAGGTGATCTTGCCGTCGCCGTTGATGTCGCCCTGCGTCTCGGTCTCGAGGATCAGCTCGCCCTGATAAGTACCGGACTGACGTGCGTCGGCGCCGACGTAGCAGCACTTGTCTGCGTAGGAGTCCAGAACGCTCTTGTCGGGCTCACGGTTGATGAAGACGATGGGAGTCTCAGAGGGCTTGATGGTATCAACGATGGTCTGAGCGGAAGTGGTCTGGACGGGGTTGATGACCAGAACGTCCACGCCCTGCTGCAGGAAGGTGTTGATCTGCTCGGTCTGGGTGTTCTGGTCGTTCTTGCCATCGACGATGGTGACGGCGTAGCCCATGTCCTTCAGGTACTCTTCCAAATCGGTGCGGTACAGGGTCATGAAGTTATCAGCAAACTGATAGATGCAGACGCCGATGTTCGCAGAGCCGGAAGCAGCAGCTGCGGTAGAAGAAGCAGCGGTAGAAGCTGCAGTAGAGGAAGCAGCAGTCGAAGCGGAAGAGCCGCCGCAGGCAGTCAGAACACCGGCAGCACCCACAACAGCGGAAGCTTTCAGGAAGTCACGACGAGAAATCATTTTCATAATCTTGTTCTCCTTCATTAACGCTTATCACAGCATCTCGCAAAGCGCATTCGTTTCACGTTTTGCGGTTTCTGTTTGTATTATAACCATCCGTCCGACCGTTCGCAATAGAACAAATAGACAAGATTATTTGCCATATTTTGTGAGTGTTCCACAATACATTCTGTTGTATCCCAAAATCTTTTTGTTAAGCAGCACATTTTTTCATATTTGCGCAACCAGTGTCCAAATTTATTGTGTCTGTGCGTATTTTTATCAAACCGGTTACAAACTTTTCGAGCCGTTTCGCGCATGGATGCAACAATTTTATCGGTCTGCTCCAAATTTCTATTTTCCCGGGAATCCCGGCAGGCTGTCATTCCATTTCGGAAATATTTCTCTATGCATTGACGGATTTCCCATGATTGTGGTAGTATATTACATGATTATAATTATCCGCTGCAGAAGGACTGCTGTTTCTCACCCTCCTTCCACACCATACCTCGTTATAATAGGAGCGACACCATGTCCGAACTTACCGAGCAAAATTTGACACGCCAGCAGGCCGAGCAGGAGATGGCCTGTCTGCGCAGGATATATGCTTCCGTCCGTCTTCTCGACCCGAAGACGCTGGCGGAAGAGCCCTGCTACCCGCCCTGGAAGAATGTCCATCCCTGCACCAGCTGCGTGGGGCGCGAGGCAATGGCAGGCAAATGCCAGTGCTCCAAGCTGGAAACGCTTGGCAGCTCCCTCTATCAGGTCACAGCCCGCTATGTCGAGGTGGACGGCAAACCCTATGTGATGGAGATGATCCTGCCGCTGGACGCCAGCGCCCGCAGCACCCTCCGCTCCAACGAGCTCGTCTACCGGGACGCCCTCACCGGTGCCTACAACCGCCGTTTCTATGAAGAGGAATTAAAGCACAAGTACCTCAACGCCGGCGTCGCCATGATAGACCTCGACGACTTCAAGCTCTGCAACGACACCTACGGCCACTCAGCCGGTGACGCAGCGCTCCGGCTCATCACATCCATCATCCACCGCTGCATCCGCTCCACCGATATGCTGGTGCGGTACGGCGGCGACGAGCTGCTGCTCATCCTGCCCGACATCTCGGCTGAGGCTTTCGTGCGCAAGCTCAAGGACATCAACAAGCGCCTCTTCGCGGCCCATCTGCCCGAGTTCGAGAAGATGCATGTCTCGGCCAGCATCGGCGGCGTGATGGCCGCCGGCATCCCCATCAGCGATGCCCTGCCCATCGCCGACAAGCGGATGTACCTTGCAAAGCGCCGCAAGAACACTGTCGTCACCGAGGACATCGCCCCCGATGCCGTCCGCTCTGAAAATGACCACCGTCCGATGGTGCTCATCGTGGACGACTCCCCCATGAACCGTGACATCCTCTCGGAGATCCTCTGCGACGATTTCGAGATCCTGGAAGCCCCCGACGGCCCCCAGTGCCTCGAGCTTCTGAACGCCTGGGGCTCGGATATTTCCATCGTGCTGCTGGACATCGTGATGCCCGACATGGACGGCTTCGATGTCCTCTCCCGGATGTCCGCCCAGGGCTGGCTCGAGGACATCCCCGTCGTGATGATCTCCAGCGAGGATTCCTCCCAGATCGTCCGCCGCGCCTACGAGCTGGGTGCCTCGGACTACATCAGCCGCCCCTTCGATGCCCGCATCGTCCACCGCCGCGTCTCCAATGTCGCCCGGCTCTACGCCCGTCAGCGCCGTCTCAGTGCGCTGGTGTCCCAGCAGTTCTATGACCGGGAGAAGAACGACCAGATGATGATCGGCATCCTCGGCCAGGTCACGGAGATCCACAACAGCGAGAGCATCCACCACATCTCCCGGGTGCAGCGCATCACCAGCATCCTGCTGGAGCGTCTGTGCCAGAAGACCGACATCTACGGCCTGAGCGGAATGGACCGCTACCTCATCACGACGGCCTCTGCCCTCCACGACATCGGCAAAGTTGCTATCGACGACCGCATCCTCAACGCCCACGACCTGACGCCGGAACAAACCGTCATCCTCCACACCCACCCCATTCTGGGTGCGCAGATGCTGGAAAATCTGTCCCAGTATCAGGACGAGCCGCTGGTGAAATTTGCGATCCAAATCTGCCGCTGGCACCATGAGCGCTGGGACGGCAGCGGCTATCCCGATGGCCGGAAGGGCGATGACATCCCCATCGCGGCACAGGTGGTAGCGCTGGCGGATGCCTATGACGGTCTGGTCGGCAAGCGGGACAAGCACGAGGCCCTCTCGCAGGAGGAAGCGGTCGCTGAGCTGACCGCAGGAAAGCACGGTACCTTCAATCCGCTGCTGCTGGAATGCCTGCGCGACGTAGAAGGCCGGCTCCCGGGGGGGGGCTGGGGCCGGGGCCCCCCCCCCCCCGAAAAAAGGGATTCTCTTTGACGAAACTGTTCTTGGATGAGGTATAAAAATGACGTTGGAACAAGTATATGCAGCCATTGGCGGCGATTACAAGGGCGTGATGGAGCGTCTGCCCAGCGCGGACTTCGTCCGCCGCTTCGCGCTGAAATTTCTGCAGGACGACAGCTTCCCGAACCTGAAAAAGGCGCTGGAAGAGAAGGATGCCCCGACAGCATTCCGTGCCGCTCACACCCTGAAGGGCGTCTGCCAGAACCTCGGCTTCGATGCACTGTACGTCCCGTCCAGTGCTCTGACGGAAGCTCTCCGCGGCGGCAGCCTTGACGGTGCCGACGAGCTGTTCCCTCCGGTAGAGAAGGAATATCAGCGTGTGGTCGAGGCGCTGAAGGCATTAGAATAAACCTCTCAGTCTGCTCCGCTCGACAAGGCCGGGTTGCGGCACCCAGCATCCGCAGCACTTCGTTTGCGTCTTGCTGGCCGCTGCCCCAACAGCGACTCCCTGTTTCCGCCACTGGCGGCGGTCGTCGTTGTTGCCCCTACCGAGGGGAGCCTCTGGCGAAGAGATTAGGCTTTACGAAATGCCAAGGCCTCCCCTCGTTAGGGGAGGTGGCACCGAAGGTGACGGAGAGGGCAAGCCCGTTTCCATCGAATATCTGCACAGCGATATGCACCGGCCTTTGTCAGGGCTGATATTATCGCTGTGTTTTTTATTTCTCGATGACATCCTTGCCCTCTCAGGCGCTTCGCGCCAGCTCTCCCAAGGGGGAGAGCCTTTGATGACAACAAAAAAACACCCGCAGTGCATCGGCATTGCGGGTGTTTTTCGATTGGATGAATATCAGGAACTGTCTGTCATTATTTCCGGCTTGCCAGCAGAGCCTCGATCTTCTTGATGGGGTCGATGATGCTGGAAACGGACATGTCATGGTTCAGGGCCACGACGAAGTATGCGGCGTACTTGGAGACGTCAACATCGACGTACCAGTCACGGGTCAGCAGCTCAGGCATACGGTAGGTCAGGTTGGTGCCGGTGACATAGTCCAGAATGCCGTCGGCCACAGCCTTGTCGAACTTCTCGAGGCCGCTGGTGAAGAGCGGGAAGGTGGCGTTGGCGATGATGCGCTTTGCGCCGCGCTCTTTCAGGTTGGTGGCAACCTCCAGCATGCTCTCGCCGGAAGCGATGATGTCGTCAGCGACGAAGACGGTCTTGCCCTCGACGGAATCGCCCAGGTACTCGTGAGCGACGATGGGGTTGCGGCCATTGACCACGCGGGTGTAATCGCGGCGCTTGTAGAACATACCCAGGTTGCAGCCCAGCACGCTGGAGAAGTACATGTTGCGGCTCATAGCGCCCTCGTCGGGGCTGACCACGATGAACTTGTCCTTGTCGAAGCTGATCTCGGGGTTTTTCTTGAGCAGATTCTTCAGCACCTGATAGGTGGGCATCGCATTGTCGAAGCTCATCAGAGGCACAGCGTTCATCAGGCGGGGATCGTGAGCATCAAAGGTGATGATGTTCTTGACGCCCATGGCCTGCAGCTCCTGCAGAGCCACAGCGCAGTCCAGGCTCTCACGGGACACGCGGCGGTGCTGACGGCCGCCGTACAGGCTGGGCATGATGACAGACACACGGTGTGCCTTGCCGGCCACGGCCTGGATGAGGCGTTTCAGGTTGGCGAAGTGGTCATCCGGAGACAGGTGGTTCTCATAGTTGAACAGCTTGTAGGTCACGCTGTAGTTGCCGGGGTCAACAACGATGAAAATATCGTCGCCGCGCACCGACTCCTTGACCAGACCCTTGGCGTCGCCGCTCTGGAAGCGGGGGCAGGCGCTCTCGATGATAAAGCTATCGGTCTGGTAGCCGGCTTCGCTGGCCCAGCGCACCAGATGCTTGTCGATGAGGTTGGTCAGCTCCTCGGCGCCCGGGCAGGCGATGAGGCGCAGGTCGGCGACCTGAGGCTGGTGGAAGCAATCCTTAGGGGTAATGACAGACATAATTACAGCTCCTTAAAGTTTCTTTTATCAGTTGATAAAATCAGACGTTGAAGTGCATATCCGCTATTTATTCTATCACATTTTCGGCGTTTCGACACTACAAACTTGCATCCAACCTGCATTTTCTGCGCCTTGCACATCTCTTTTTCGAAAAAGAGCCGGAGACTATGTGTTTTTTACAAAAACCATACCTTCTCCGGCTCATAAGTCATTCTTTTAAGTTTTTGCTCTTACAGGGCAGCGACAGCAGCCTTCAGCTCTTCGACGCGGTCGGTGTTCTCCCACTTCACGCCCAGGTCCTCGCGGCCCATGTGGCCGTAAGCGGCCAGCTTGCGGTAGATGGGCTTGCGCAGGTCGAGGTCGCGGATGATGGCGGCGGGGGTCAGGTCGAAGACCTTCTCCACAGCCTGCTCGATCTTCTCGTCGGCCACGACGCCGGTGCCGAAGGTGTCCACCATGATGGAGACGGGCTTTGCCACGCCGATGGCGTAAGCCACCTGCACCTCGCACTGCTTGGCCAGACCAGCGGCCACGATGTTCTTGGCCACCCAGCGGGTCGCATAAGCGGCGCTGCGGTCCACCTTGCTGGGGTCCTTGCCGGAGAAAGCACCGCCGCCGTGGCGTGCGTAGCCGCCGTAGGTATCAACGATGATCTTACGGCCGGTCAGGCCGGTATCGCCCTGAGGGCCGCCCACGACGAAGCGGCCGGTGGGGTTGATATAATACTTGGTGTTCTCGTCCAGCAGCTCGGCGGGGATGGTGGCCTTGATGACCTTCTCCATCACGTCGGCGCGCAGCCGCTCCATGCTGACGGCCTCGCTGTGCTGGCTGGAAATGACCACAGCGTCCACGCGGACGGGCTTGCCGTCCACGTACTCGACAGTGACCTGGCTCTTGCCGTCCGGACGCAGATAGTCCATCTCGCCGCTCTTGCGGACCTCGGTCAGCTTCTTGGCCAGCTTGTGGGCCAGGCTGATGGGCATGGGCATCAGCTCGGGGGTCTCGTCGCAGGCATAACCGAACATCATGCCCTGATCGCCGGCGCCGCCGACCTCATCGTTGGTGCCGAGGGCGATGTCGGGGCTCTGGCCGTCGATGTTGGAGATGACGGCGCAGGTGTCGGCGTCGAATCCGAACTTTGCGCGGGTATAGCCGATGTCAGCCACGACCTCGCGGACGGTCTTCTGGAAATCGACGTAGCAGTTGGTGGTGATCTCGCCCATGATGTGGACGAGGCCGGTGGATGCGCAGGTCTCGCAGGCCACGCGGGCGTCGGGGTCGTGGGTCAGGATCTCGTCGAGGATGGCGTCAGAGATCTGGTCGCAGATCTTGTCGGGATGGCCCTCGGTGACGGACTCAGAAGTAAACAGACGGTGCTTTGCCATTTTTGTACCTCCTTGGCGTTGGGGTGTGTGTATCGATATTGACAGCTTCCTACTCGTTCATCAAGTTTATGCAATAAAAAACGCTCAGAACCGAAGCTCTGAGCGTTGCACTCTTATCTTTCGGTTTCCCGCAGGATTTGGCACCTTATGCTCACACACAGGTTGTCGGGCTTCACAGGGCCTGTCCCCTCAGCCGCTCTTGATAAGTCGGTATTCAGTTTGTCTGGGTAATATCTTATCATTGCTTCGTCGAAATGTCAAGAAGAGTCGCACTCTTTTTTGACATTTCGCGCAGATCGATAAGAATCAATAGCCCTTTGCCTGCTCGCCGTTCAGGAGCTTGACGGCGCGGGAGGTGCCCAGACGGTCTGCACCGAGGGCGAGGAACTTCTCCATATCCTCGACGGTGGAGATGCCGCCGGCGGCCTTGACCTTGCAGCGGCCGGCCACGCCCTTGACCATCAGCTCCACGTCGTGGAAGTTTGCGCCGGCGGTGGAGAAGCCGGTGCTGGTCTTGATGTAGTCAGCGCCTGCCTCGCAGACGATGTCGCACATCTTGCGCTTCTCGTCGTCGGTCAGCAGGCAGGTCTCGATGATGACCTTCAGGACCTTATCGCCCACAGCCTGCTTGACGGCGCGGATGTCCTCACGGACGGCGTCGTACTCGCCGTTCTTCAGGCGGCCGATGTTGATGACCATATCCACCTCGGCAGCGCCGTTCTCGATGGCGGTCTTGGCCTCGAAGGCCTTGGAAGCGGTGTCCATTGCGCCCAGAGGGAAACCGACCACACAGCAGACCGGGATGCGGCCCGCCATGTACTCGACAGCCTGCTTCACATAGCAGGTGTTGATGCAGACGGAAGCCGTGTGGTTGGCGATGGCCTCGTCGCACAGGGTCTGGATCTGGGGCCAGGTAGCCTCAGGCTTGAGCAGGGTGTGATCGACGTGGGACAGGATCTCTTCACGATTCATACTTTTTTCCTCCTGAATTAAAGTTGGTTTGAAAACAGCTTCTTAGTTCTTGGTGGCACGGCGTACCTTCGCCATGCCGACAGCGCTCAGGGCAATGGCCGTTGCAGACACCGTTGCGCCGATGATGCCCAGCACAAGGCCGGAGACCAGAAATGCAAAACCTTTCAGACCACGTTTCATAATACCGTACCTCCTGAAATTATATCAGATATTTTTCTGCCTCCGGCAGAAAAATATCTCACTTACGCTTAAAAACGATGAGCTTGCTGAACACATAATTCAGCACGACCACCACCACGTTGGAGAACACCTTCACCGCCATGCCCCACAGGGCCTGGGCATCGTAGAAGCTGGTGACAAAGATGGCCGTCGGGCCGTCGGCACCGCCGATGATGGCGATGGCGGCAGAGCCGTCGGAGATGGAGGGAGCGGGCGCTGCGCCGCCGGCGGCCATCTGCAGCACCGTATCCGGGCCAAACCAGCCAGCCAACAGGCTCAGCGCACCGTTCATAAAGCTCTCCACCAGAGCCGCCCCCTGGGCGGCCAGCAGGTTGCCGAAGATCATCATGATGGCGGCGTCCAATACCAGTGTACCCAGACGGCAGGTGACGAATGCACCAAATTCTTTCAGCGCTTCTCTGCCCTGCGTCCGGCTGGCGAAGACGAACGCCCGGTTGGTGACATAGGCGAACAAAATGCAGATGCCATTGTCCAGCACATTGCCCCAGCTGTTGGCAGCGGTATAGCCGAACAGCCGGCTGAACAGCGCATACAGTACGATGTTCAGCAATGTGGTCAGCACACCGAAAACGAGATAAGCCAGCACCTCGCGGTGCTTTATAAACCAGTTTTTCATTGACGTTAAAACCTTCCGTCGCCAGCAGGGCACTACCGTTTCCGAAATAAAGAAACTTTGCTCATCCAGTATATGCCTGACCGGCACGCCAGTGGCTCTCCCTCTGGGAGAGCTGTCGCGTCAGCGACTGAGAGGGCGATACAAAAACAGCCCCGCCGCCGTTTTCCCGGCAACGGGGCTGTAGTTCGCATTGTGTCTGATGAGACTATGCTGCGGGCTGATTACTCAGCGTCGTCGTTCAGCAGAGCCTTCATGGACAGGCTGATGCGCTTCTTATCGAAGTCAACATCCAGCAGCTTCACATCGACCATATCGCCGACCTTCAGTGCGTCGGAGACCTTCTCAACGCGGTCATTGCTGATCTCGCTGATGTGGACCAGACCGTCAACACCCGGCAGGATGCGGACGAATGCACCGAACTTGGTCAGGGACACGACCGGAGCATGGAAGGTGCTGCCGATGGGGTAGTTGTTCTTCAGCTGCTCCCAGGGGTTGTCCTCAGCCTTCTTGTAGCCCAGAGAGACCTTGTGGTTCTCGGTGTCGATGTCCTTCACATACACCTCGATGGTGTCGCCAACGGAGACGACCTCAGAGGGATGCTTGATGCGGTTCCAGCTCAGCTCGCTGATGTGGCACAGGCCGTCCACACCGCCGATGTCAACGAATGCACCGTAAGAGGTCAGGCTCTTGACGACGCCGGTGTAGGTCTTGCCGACCTCGACGCTTGCCCAGAACTCCTCACGCTTAGCCTTGTTCTGCTCAGCGGTGACCTTGTTGATGCTGCCGACGATCTTGCGGCCGGAGCACTCGGTGACGACCAGCTGAACATGCTGGCCGACCAGAGCAGTGTAGTCCTCGTCGCGGCGCATCGTGGCCTGAGAACGGGGGACGAACACCTTGACGCCCTTGACGTTGACGACAACGCCGCCCTTGTTGAACTCGGTGACGTCGCCCTCGACGACCTCGCCGGACTCAGCTGCCTTGGCGATCTCTTCCATGCCCTTGCGAGATGCGAGCTTCTTGCGGGAGAGCTGGATGACGCCATCCTGATCCATAACCTTCTCGACGATGAGGTCCAGCTCATCGCCAACTTTCACCAGGTCCTCGACCTTGGCGGAGGAATCATCGGTCAGCTCGCTCAGCTTGACAAAGCCGGTCTGCTTAGCTCCGATATCCACCTGGATCTCGTTGGCAGAGATGCTGGTCACGATTCCTTTCACAATACTGCCTGCATGAACACGCTTTTCCTCGGATGCGTTCAGCATCTCCTCAAAGCTCATGCTGTCATTGATTTCTGCGCTCATACTGTTAAGTACCTCCTCAATAATAGACGATGGCGTTGAAGCCCCGGCTGTGACGCCCGCCGTCTTTACATCTGCAAACCATTCCGGCCGAAGTTCGCTCGCTGTCTCGACCGTTACGGCTCGCGTATGCCTTGCGGCGACCTGTACCAGCTTTTGGGTATTGGAAGAATGATGACCGCCAATGACAACAATGATGTCGCATTGTTGGCTGAGGTCTTCCGCTTCCTGTTGCCTCGCCCACGTCGCATTACATATTGTATCAAAAATTCGGGCGTTTGTATAGGCTTTTTTGAGAAACTCCGAACTTTCTTGCCATTTTGTTACCTGAAATGTGGTCTGTGCAACTGCAAAAATGGGCTTTTGGGGGTCAGAAGGCCCTTTCCACGCCTTCAACTGGGCCAAATCGCTGAAAATGAATACCTCTCCCCGGGTATGTCCGACGATGCCCTGCACCTCCGGATGGGACACGTCACCGGCCACCACGAGTGTCGCACCGGCGGCTTCGGCCTCGGAAGCGACTTTCTGTATCTTCTTCACGAAGGGGCAGGTGGCGTCGTGATAGGTACAGCCCCGGGCGTCCAGCTCATCGTAAATGCTGCGTGGGACGCCGTGGCTGCGGATGACCACCTCGTAGCCCGCAGGGACATCCGCGGGGGTGTCTGCTACCAGTGCGCCCCGGCGCTCGAGGTCTTCTACGGTCTGGGGGTTGTGGATGAGGGGGCCGAGGGTGGCCACCCTGCGGCCCTCATCCAGCAGACCGTAGGTCAGCTTGACCGCGCGGTCCACGCCGAAGCAGAAACCCGCAGTCTTTGCAAGTCTGATTTCCATTGCTTGTCCTTCCTATTCTAGCGTCCTTGCCCTCTCAGTCTCGCTTTGCTCGACAGCTCTCCCAAGGGGAGAGCCTTAAAGCGTGGCGGGAAAGTGAAGCCTCTCCCTCTGGGAGAGGTGGCATCGCTTGCGATGACGGAGAGGGCAAGCCGCCTTACAATTTACTCCACGCATCCAGAACGGCCTGCTTATTCTCCCGCAGCTTCTTTATGTCGCGGCGGCCTTCCATCGCAAACTGTGCAGCGGGCATGGGCTCGCCGAAGATGACACGCACCTTGCAGAACAGCTTCATCTTGCCATCGGGGGTGTCGTAGTAGATGCGGCAAGGCACGACGTCCACATTTGCTGCCGCCGCGATGACGAAGAGGCCGCTCTTGAGGGGAAGGAACTTGCCCTCCTTCTCCCGCGTCCCCTCCGGGAAGAGCAGCAGCGTACCGCCCTCCTGACACTTTTTCACGGTGTCGTCGATGACACCGACCTCTTCTTTCGTGCCGCGGACACAGACTGCACCGGCGCACCGGAAGAACCACGACAGGAATGCGTTTATCTCGAACAGCTCTTTCTTGGCAAACACTGTCATCCGCTGGCCCCAGAACCGGGTGATGACGACGAACACCGGGTCGATGGCGGAGATATGGTTAGGGGCAATGATGCAGCCCTTCGTGCCGATTTTTTTCAGGTTCTCTCGGCCCTCACACCGGACGCGGAAGCCGATGTGGAACACCAGCCATGCCAGCGGGACCAGAATATAATATAGTATCATCCGACCTTCTCCGTGATCATTTTCTTCATGGCCTCAAAGCTCTGCTCGAAGTTCAGCTCCGAAGTGTCCAGCAGCACGGCGTCGTCTGCCTGCTTGAGGGGGGCTGCGGCGCGGTGGGTGTCCTGATAGTCGCGCTGCTTGACGTCGGCCAGCACATCTTCGTAGGGGGTATCGATGCCCTTCTGCTGGTACTCCTTCCAGCGGCGGGTGGCGCGGGCCTCCGGGCTGGCGGTGAGGAAGATCTTCACCGTCGCATTGGGCAGCACCACGGTGCCGATGTCGCGGCCATCCATCAGGATGTTCTGCGTCCTGGCCATGTCCCGCTGCATCTCCAGCAGGAAGGCGCGCACCGCCGGATTTGCACCCACGGCAGAAGCCGCCATCCCCACCTCTTCGGTGCGGATGGCCGTGCTGACGTCCTCGCCGTTCAGATAGATATGCTGTTCGCCCTCGATAAAAGCAAACTCGAGGGTGATATTGGGCAGCAGGGCATTGACCGCCTCGTTGTCCTTCGGGTCCTTGCCCGCGCGGAGGGCGTAAAGGCCGATGGTGCGGAACATCGCACCGGTGTCCACATAAATGTAGCCGAAGTCCGCAGCCAGACGCCGCGCCAGCGTAGATTTGCCTGCGCCCGCAGGCCCGTCGATCGCAACAGATACCATTATAAAAGCTCCTTCTTTCATTTTACTGAGCATAGCCCGGCCCACCAGTGTTCAGATATTACAGGTTATTCGCAAAGCTCTGTGCCGTGCAGAATGCGAGCTGCAGGTTATAGCCGCCGGTATAGGCGTCCACATCCAGCACCTCGCCTGCAAAGTAGAGGCCGAGGGCCTTTTTGCTCTGCATGGTCTTGGGGTCCACCTCCCGCACCGACACGCCGCCCGACGTGATGACTGCGTGGGCCAAATCGCCCCGGGCGTCGATGGACACCCGCCAGTGCTTCATCAGCTGTACCAGCTCCCGCTTCTGCTCCCGGGTGATCTGGTTTGCCCTGGTGGCCGGGTCGATGCCCCAGCGGGCCACCATGACCGGCTGCATACTGGACGGCAGCAGCTTCACCAGTGCGCCCTGCGCCGCGTGGTTCGCCAGAAGGGCAAAGTCCCGGGTGATGCGGTCATAAAGCTGTTCCTCGCTGAGGGCAGGCTTCAAATCAATAAAAGCTTCGTACTTGTGCTTTTTCATGTCGCCCAGATGGCTCGACGCGCTGAGGGTCAGCGGCCCGCTGATGCCGAAGTGGGTGAACAGCATCTCGCCCTGCTCCTCGAAGATGGCTTTGCCGTCCTCGTGGAGGGTGAGGGTCACGTTCTTGAGGGCGAGGCCCATCATCTTCTTGCAGTCGGCATCGTGGCTCACGAGGCTGACGAGGCTGGGGACAGGCTCCACGAGGGTGTGGCCTGCCTGCCGGGCCAGCTTGTAGCCGTCGCCGGTGGAGCCGGTGGTGGGGTAGCTCAGGCCGCCCGTTGCCACCAGAACGGCGTCCGCCTTGTACTCCCGGCCCGAAGTTCCCCGCACTCCTACACAGCGATAGGCCGGGCCGGGCTTTTTCTTTTTCGGGCGGCGCGGAGCTTCCGGCGCGGCAGGCGCTTCTTCCGGCTGGGCCAGCGGCTCCAGCAGCAGTTTTTTTGCCCCGTCGTGGACGATGTCCGCTCCGTCTGCGTACCGCAGAAGAGCCTGCCGGATCTCTTCGGCCTTGTCTGACACCGGGAACACCCGGCGTCCGCGCTCCACCTTCAGCTCCACACCGAGAGACTCGAACAGCTCCATCGTCTTGGCCGGCGGGAAAGCCCCCAGCGACGAGAACAGAAAGCGGGGGTTCGTCCGCACATGGTGCAGAAATTCCTCTGCGGTACAGTCGTTGGTCACATTGCAGCGGCCCTTTCCGGTGACGAGAATTTTCTGAGCCGGCTTTTCCATATGTTCCAGCACCGTCACCTCATGCCCCTGCCGCAGGGCCGCGCCCGCCGCCATCAGGCCGGCAGCACCGCCGCCTACCACTAAGACCTTCATGTTTCGTTTCCTCCGCTTTTTCTTCTGTCTTCACACTTATTCCAGTTTATCATACCAGAATCGACCGCCAAAAGCAATGTGAAAAAAGCAGGTACAGCGTTCTGCTGCACCTGCCCGGAAAATTTTGCTTATTTCATGGCCTTGATGGGGTCGAGATACTTTTCGCCCTCCATGACCTCCAAGTGGATGTGGCTCTCCTCGGCGCACTCGCAGCTCACGCTGCCCACCTTGCCGATGGTCTGCCCGACCGAGACGGTGTCGCCCTTCTTCACCCTGGCGTCCGTCGTACCGCAGACCCGCCAGACCCTGCCGGAGGCATCTTCGATGGCGACCACAGGCCCCCACTTGTCGTCCGTGCCGGTCTCCACCACCTTGCCTGCCGCCGGGGCGGTCACTTCCGCGCCCCTGCTGGCGGCGTAGTCCACGCCGTTGTGGGTGCGCCAGTCGCCCAGCGTCTTGCTGTAGACCAGCTCATCGCCGCTGTAGCTGTTTAAGACGCGCCCCGAGACAGGCTGCGTGGAGGCAGGCGCATCCGAACTGCTGGCAGGCAAGGACTCGGTTTGCAGCGCGGAGGGTTCGCGCACCGAACCAGAGCCAGACTGCGCACCAGAAGAGGACGCAGCCCCACCGGACGAGCTGTCGGCTTTTGGCACATTGGCCACACTGTTTGCTGCGGGTGCGTTCTGCTGCTGCCATTCGGCTTCCTCCTCTCCGGCAACGCCGGGCGATGTGTTGATGCCCTCGTCGATGCCGGGGGCGGTACTGGACGGGCTGCGCACCGCGTCCAGATTCTGTTTGAGCTCATTGCGCACTGTGCGCACAGCCCACACCCCGGCCGCTGCCGCCGCCAGCAGGCAGGCGGTGAGCACCAGCGCAAAGGCTTTGTCCCGCAAAAACTTTCTGAATTGCTCCATCGTTCGTTACTCCAATCCATTTTGTGTACGGAATCGTTTCTTTGGTGGTAGTTTGGAGCGGCAGAGCGGGGTTTATTCATCCTTTATTCGAAAGGACACAAAAAGGCCCCGGATGACCGGGGCCTTACCTGTTGCATTGTTCTTTTTATGCAGCGCAGTCCGGGAAATTCACCACCGTGATTTCCGCCACCGCCTTTTCCACAGTCTGCAAAATATGCTCTATCTTTTCTATCGTATCTGCCGACAGAACGACCTCACCGCACTGCTCACACTTCATACAGGGGACATTTTTGATGACAACGACACAGTTTTTGAGCTGTACGGTATGAATGGTAGTATCAGGCTTCATTTCGCCCTTGCAGAAAAAGCAGGTCATGTTCATCAGTTGTTGCGGCTGCGGCTGTTCATGCCCAGCAGGCGGACGACGTAGAGGAAGATGTTGATGAAATCCAGATACAGGGTCAGTGCGCCGTAGATGGAAGCCTTCTCGGCCAACTCCGCGTCGCCTGCATAGTAGGCGTAGATCTGGCGGAGCTTCTGGGTATCGTAGGCGGTGAGCAGCATGAACACCACCAGGCCGATGCCGCAGTAGAGCACCGAGGCACCGAAGCCAAAGCCGAAGAGCGCACCCACGAGGCTGGTGATGATCATGGCCACCAGAGCCATCATGAGGCGGGGACCCCAGCCGGTGAGGTCCTTATGGGTGGTGGTGCCGTACACAGCCATGAGGCCGAAGTAGACCGCCGTGGCGAGGAAGGCCATGACCAGCGTACCTACCGAGAACATCAGGAAGTAGTAGCTCAGGACCATGCCGTTCAGGATGGCGTATCCGAAGAACGCGGCTCTTGCACCGTCGATGGACATCTTCTGCACCCGGGCGCTGAGCATGAACACCAGTGCCAGCTCACCGATGGTAAGCAGGAAGTAAAGCGAATTGACCAGATAGATAAGGGGCGTGGTCGCCGTGATATAGGCCATTGCGAAGGTGACGAGCAGGCCGCCGGCCATCCAGCGGTAGGTGCGGGTCATATAGTCCGATGCGCTCATCGAAGGCTCCGCATAGCCGCGGTCATAGTTGTTGTAATCCATAAGGAATCCTCCATTCAAAATCAGGGCATCGGCCTCGGCCTTGCCCCGGTCTACGAAATATAGTATACTGCATAGAAATGAACGATTCATGAAAAAGGCTGTGATATTTGATGTCCCTTGGACTTTATCTGCATATTCCTTACTGTTTTTCCAAATGCCGGTACTGTGATTTCTACTCAGCCCCCGGCCAGCGCGGCGTCCCCCGGGCCTATGTGGACGCTTTGCTTCGGGAACTCTCCCGGTTTGCGCCGGACGCGCCCCTGCGGCCGGACACCCTTTATTTCGGCGGCGGAACGCCCAGCCTGCTGGACCCGGCAGACGCCGCCCGGCTCATCGCCGCCGCACAGCCCCTGCCCGGGGCCGAGATCACGCTGGAAGCCAACCCTGAGACCGTGACCGAAGACTCTCTCCGGGCATTCCGGGAGGCGGGCGTCAACCGCATCTCCTTCGGCGTCCAGTCGGCCCGGGACAGCCAGCTCCAGACGCTGGGCCGCCCCCACACGGCAAAGCAGGCGCGGGCCGCTTTCGCCGCCGCACGCCGTGCCGGGTTCGAGAACCTCAGCGGCGACATCATGCTGGCCCTGCCCCATTATACGCAGACCGAGTTCGACGAGACGCTGGAGCTTATCGAGGATGGCGGCGCGGCCCACATTTCCGCCTACCTCTTGAAGATCGAGCCCGACTCCGCCTTTGGCCGGACGCCCCCCGAGGCTCTGCCCACCTCCGACGAGGCGGCAGACTTCTACCTCTACGCCGTCGAGCAGCTGGAGCATCATGGCTACCGGCAATATGAGATCTCCAACTTCGCCCGCCCGGGCTATGAGGGAAAGCATAACCTCATCTACTGGGACTGCGGCGACTATCTGGGCATCGGCCCCGCCGCCCACTCCTGCATGGGCGGCAAGCGGTTCTACTACCCCGCCGACACCGAAGCCTTTCTGCGGGATGAGGCCGCGCCCGTCATGGACGGCGGCTGCGGTGCGGAGGATTATCTCATCCTGCAGCTGCGTCTGCGCAAAGGTCTGAGCCTCGACGAATACAAAAAACGCTATGGCAGGGAGTTCTCCACCGCGCAGCTGGCCTTTGTGCAAAACTGCGTGAAGAGCGGCTACGCCAGCTTTGACGGCCACACCCTCGCCCTCACGCCCGCCGGGCTCATCGTACAGAACAGCATCCTTGCCGAGCTGCTGTGAGCCTCAGTGAACAGCAAAGCTTATCGCCGCCAGCACAAAAACACCGATGGTGCCGGTAATGCGGCTCACCCTCTGCATCGCGTAATACCAGTCGGTGGGCTCACCGCCGTACACTTCCAGCCCGTGGCGGAGGTTCCAGAACAGCAGCGGGAACCGGACATCCAGCACAAGGAGCACCACCAGCGCCCCTATCGGCAGCAGGAACGCCACGCTGCCCCGGGTCTCCCGCCGCCCGCCGACGGCCACATGATAGAGCCAGCTACAGCTGGGCCAGAGGTCGGATCTCCGGTATTCGCCGTTGACGATGACGTTCACCTCGTCGGCAAGGCCCCCGTCATCCTCCCGCCACAGGATGGCGTCGCCGGGGTCGCCCAGCGCGGTCCCGGTAAAAATGACCACTCCGTCCTGCTCGATTTTTACGCCCGGGTCGCTCATCCCCTCGGCTTTCGATTCGAGCCGATAGCGCCGCGTCTCTCCGTCCAACGTGAACTCCACTTCCGCACCGTTTCCTGTCTGGGCGATCTGCATGGTGTAGGCGGCATAGGCATTCCTGCCCGAAAAGCTGCCGTCGGCCTGACGATACAAAAAGGCATCCCGCAGCCAGACGCCCGGGCGGAGGGCGGCCCAGAGATAGAGCACAGCGAGAAGCAGCGCGGTAAGAATGCAGAGCAGGCAGCTCGTCTTTTTCTCCATGGTCAGGCTCCTTTCGTTTCAGCCCAGTTCGATCACGTTCCACCCCAGCTCCCGGATGGCTTCTTTATCATGGGTCGCCAGCAGGGTGGGCTTTGTGCCGCAGCGTGCCTTGAGCATGGCTGCGGCTTTTTTCATGACGGCGGGGTCCATGCCGGTGAAGGGCTCATCTAACAGAAGGGCGTCGCTCTCGGCCCAGAGAGCGCGCAGCAAGGCGGTGCGGCGCTTCTGTCCGCCGGAGAGCTTCCGGGCAGGCAGGGCAAGGGCCTCGTCATCCAGTCCTAATTGTATAAGGTCATCTCGTATCTGCTCTTTGTATTGTGTTTTGACCTTGTACTGTTCTGCGGTCAGCACCAGCGCCACATTCTCTTCGGCGGTCAGCTGGGGGCAGAGCCTGTCTTCCTGAAAGACTGTGCCGACCCGGCCCACGCCCTCCACCCTGCCGGAGGTGGGCGCTTCCAGCCCCATCAGGATGCGGAGCAGGGTCGTCTTGCCCCAGCCGCTGGGAGCCCAGAGCACCGCCGGGCCGTCCACGGTAAGCGAGAGGTTTTTGAAGAGATTTTTTTCTCCGAATCGTTTAGACAGATTCTTTATTTCCAGTTTGTTGTTGGTTCCACTCATTTTTCAGCCCCCTCTTCGCCCAGAACTGCCGCTACCGCTTTATCCAGCAGAGCAAGGAACAGCTTTTCAAATACGGCGCTCAGCAGGATGATGACGAAGGTCCAGGCAAACAGCTCCCCGGTGGAAAGGGTAATTTTTGCCCGGTAGAGGGCGTCGCCGATGCTGCCGTCCGGCAGGCCGATGACCTCTGCTGCTACGCCGCTCTTCCAGCAGATGCCCAGCGCCACGCTGCACCCCTGCCGGAACGCGGGCAGCACCGCCGGGAGCCAGACCGCCCGCAGACGCCGCCCCAGAGGCAGACGGAACACCTGCGCCATTTCGAGAAGCTGGCGGTCCGCACTCCCGATGCCGGTGCGCACTGCGCTGTAGAGGACGGGCAGCACCATCAGAAAGCTGATCAGGACGGACAGCGACGAGCCGCTGACCCACACCAGCGCCAGAATGATGAAGCTCGCCACCGGAGTAGCCTTGACCAGCTGCATCACGGGGGCGAGAAGGGCGTCCACCCACTCCCACTTTTCGGCGGCTACCGCCAGCACCGCGCTGGACAGAACGCCCAGCCCGAAGCCCAGCAGGATGCGCCCGGCGCTGAAACCGATGCGCTGCCAGAACTCGGCCTGCGGCAGCAGCTCCACCAGCGTACCGATGGCCTGCACCGGCGAGACAAGAAAGACTTCCTGCCCGATGGCCGCAGCCGCCGCCTGCCAGACGCCCAGCCAGAACACCGACGCCGCCAAGATTTGAATGCGGCGTTTTTTTGTTTTATCCATGTATTTCTTTGCTCCTGTTCGTTTTCTCGCTTTCAGAATATCACATCATGTATGAGAATACAATCCTTCATCTTTTCTTCTCTTGACATGAGGGTCATAAAACACTACACTGGAATAAAGCAATCCTGATTCTACGTGCCTCCGCGCACAGCTGGGAGAGATGACCATGCACGATTCCGCTCAGGCCCTCCGGGGCAAAAAGCTCCTTCTGGTGGGGTTCACCCTGTTCTCGATGTTCTTCGGGGCAGGCAACCTCATCTTCCCGCCCTTCCTCGGCGCACAGGCCGGGACGGCGCTCTGGCCCGCTTTTGTGGGCTTTGCCGTCAGCGCCATCGGCCTGCCCATCGCGGGCGTGGCAGCGGTGGCCCGGGCGGGCGGCCTGCCTGCGCTGGCCGGGCGGGTCCATCCCCGCTTCGCACAGGTGTTCGCTGTGCTGGTCTATCTGTCCATCGGTCCCTGCCTCGCGATCCCCCGCACGGCCAGCACCTCGTTTGAGATGCTGACGCCGCTGGTGGGGCGGAGCACACCGGGACAGTTCATCTACTCCCTCGTGTTCTTTGCTGCGGCGTACTTCGTGGCCCTCAGGCCCGAAAAGCTGACCCAGCGGCTGGGCCGCATCCTCTGCCCTGCCCTGCTGGTGCTCATCGTGGTGCTGTTCGCGGGCTGCATCCTCCGCCCGGCCGCGCCCGGCTACGGCACGCCTGCCGAGGCTTACGCCGCCCTCCCCGCCGCACAGGGCGTGCTGGACGGCTATCAGACCATGGACGCGCTGGCAGCGCTCAACTTCGGCGCGGTCATCGCGCTGAACCTTCAGGCGGTGGGCATCACGGAGGAGTCCGCCGTCCGGCGCGGCACCATCCGGGCCGGGTTCATCGCGGGCGGGATGCTGCTGGCGGTCTACGCCATGCTGACCCACATCGGCGGCATCTCGGAGGCTGCCTTCCCCGGCAGCGACACCGGTGCCGCCGTCCTGACGGCACTGGCCGACGGCCTGTTTGGCCGGGTGGGACAGGTGCTTCTGGCCGCCATCTTCGTCATCGCCTGCTTCAACACCTGTGTCGGCCTCATCGCCAGCGTAGGCGAATACTTCCACGAGCTTCTGCCCCGGCTGCCCTACCCCGCCATTGCAGCCTTCTTCGCGCTGATGAGCATGCTGCTGGCGAACATCGGCCTTGCGGGCATCCTGAGCCTTTCCGTCCCGGTGCTGAACGCCATCTACCCCATCGCCATCATCCTCATCGTGGTGGAGTTCCTGCCCGGACGGTTCCAGCGGACATCGGTCTGGCGGCTGGGCATCCTCTTCACGGCCATCCAGAGCATCCCTGCCGCCCTGCCCTTCGGCCCCCTCTCCACCTTGATGAACGCTCTGCCCCTGAGCAGCCTCGACTTTGGCTGGCTGCTGCCGGCCCTCATCGGCATCGGCGCGGGCCTTCTGATGTAAGAAAAACTGCCGCACGGCTGTGCGGCAGTTTTTCTTGTTTCAAAGCTTACTTTGCAGAGTTGCGGATCGCTGCCATGACCTTGCGCAGGACGGACGGCTCGGTGTAGTAGAAGTTATCGTCCGGCAGCTTGCCGCCCACGGCGGCGGGAGAGGCATCGTAGAGCACCTGCAGGTAGGCAGAGATGTCTTTCTTCATCTCCTGACCGTTGCGGTAGACGATGTTGCACTTGGGCAGGGCCTTCTTGGCGATAGCAGCCTTGGCCACCACGCCGACTTCCTCACAGAGGGCGGCGGTGCCGTCGATGTCCTCGTTGGCCGCTTTGACGCTCTTCTGGTAGTCGGTCAGGAAAGCTGCGATGACATCGGGGTTCTGCTTTGCGTACTCGGTGCGCACCACGGTGACGCCGGTGATGAGCTGGGTGTCACAGACCCTGTTCCATTCTTTGGTCAGGTCGAGAACGACGCGGAGGCCGCTGTCCTTCATCTGGGCAGCGGTGACATAGGGCTGAGGCAGGACGGCGATGGCATCCTGCCTGGCAGCGGCCATCTGGGCCGTGACCTCGGAAGCCTCGCTGTAGTATTCGATCTTCACGTCCTTGTCGGGGTCGAGGCCGTTCTTCTTGAGCAGATAGCGCAGGACGTACTCGGGCGTCGTGCCTTTGCCGGTGGAAAGGATGGTGCGGCCCCTGAGGTCGGCGAAGCTGTGGACGGTATTGCCCTTCTCCACAACGTAGAGGACGCCCAGCGTGTTGACGGCCATGACCTGGATGCCGCCGTTCGTCTTCTGGTAGAGGGTCGCGGCGAGGTTGGCCGGGATAGCGGCCATGTCGAGTTCGCCCTTGATGAGCTTCGGCACGATCTCATCGGCAGCGCCGTAGAGCTGCAGGTCATAGTCGAGGGAGGCCGTGCCGTCCTTCTCCATGCTCAGCAGGTTGACGAGGCCCATGGTGGTGGGGCCTTTCAGGCCGGCGATGCGCACTTTGGTGCTCGTTTTGGCCGATGCGCCGCAGGCCAGCACGCTGACCATCAGCACCAGCGACAGCAGCAGAGATGTCAGTTTTTTCATAGGATTCAGCTCCTCACTTTCATTGGGAGAAATTTTCCCGCAAAAAATTTGCAAAACCATTTGCTTTACGCCCTCAAGTTTACTATAATAAGAGAAAAAATACCGTTGCACACGCAACGGAATCGCAGAAGGGCGGTGAGGGCCCGGGGAAAACCTCACGGAATGGGTATGGAAAATTATCTTCCGCTGTTACAATCCACCTCTCTGTTCGCCGGGCTGGAAGCCGAAGCGCTCCGGGTCCTGCTGGGCGAAGTGGGGGCCGTATTGCGCACCTACAGCCGGGGCGAGACCCTCGTGCTGGCCGGACAGCCGAACCGCCGGGTGGGCGTGGTGCTCTCCGGTGCCATCGAGGCCTATCATTCCGCCGCCAGCGGGGCGCGTCTGCCCATCAGCCAGATGGGGCCGGGCGGTGTGTTCGGCGACGTGCTGGGCGGCTCGAGCCTTTCCAGCCCGGTGACGGTGGTGGCCTCGGCCCCCTGCGAGGTGCTGCTGGTGCCTTACGAGAAGCTTCTGCTGCCCGGGGCCGACCCGGCCCGCCAGCGGGTGCTGCAGAACCTTGTGCGCACCATCAGCGACAAATACCTCCTGCTCTCCCGCCGGGTAGACCTGCTGCTGCTCAAGAGCCTGCGGGCCAAGGTGTGCGCCTACCTGCTCAGTGAGGCCGAGGTGCATCACAGCCTCACCTTCACCGTCCCCTACTCCCGCATCCGGCTGGCCGACTACCTCAACTGCGACCGCAGCGCCCTCTCCCGGGAGCTGAGCCTGATGCAGCGGGACGGCCTGCTCGAGACCTATAAGAGCAGCTTCAAGCTGCTGGAACCGGACGCGCTGCGGCGCATGGTGCTGTAACAGCCTCTCCCTTTGGGAGAGCCTTATATAGAAGGAGAACTTCATCATGTCCAAACCGATTTTATGGATCGTCATTCCCTGCTACAACGAAGAACAGGTGCTGCCCATCACGGCCCCCATGTTCCTGAAAAAGATAAACGGCCTCGCCGCAGCGGGCCTTGTCAGCGAGAAGAGCCGGGTGCTCTTCGTCAACGACGGCTCCCGCGACGCCACCTGGTCCCTCATCCAGAAGTTCGCCTCTGAGGATGAGCACTTCATCGGCATCTCCCAGAGCCGGAACCGCGGCCACCAGAACGCCGTGCTGGCCGGGCTGATGGAGGCGCTCCACAGCGGCAGCTGCGACATCACCATCTCCATCGACTGCGACGGTCAGGACGACATCAACGCCATGGACGAGATGGTCAAAAAGTATCTGGACGGCGCCGAGGTCGTCTACGGCGTGCGCAGCCGCCGGGACACCGACACCTTCTTCAAGCGGTTCACCGCCGAGGGCTTCTACCATGTGATGAACGCGCTGGGCGCAGACATCGTCTTCAACCACGCCGACTACCGGCTCATCAGCACCCGGGTGCTGGAGAGCTTCGCCGACTACCGCGAGGTGAACATCTTCCTGCGGGGCATGGTGCCGCTGGTGGGCTACCCCAGCGACACCGTCTACTACGAGCGCCACGAGCGTCTGGCCGGCGAGAGCCACTATCCCCTCAGCAAGATGCTGGCCCTCGCCTTCGACGGCATCACCAGCCTGTCGAACAAGCCCATCCGCCTCATCACCGGCGCAGGCATCGTGGTCAGCCTCATCAGCTTCATCGGCGTCATCTGGGCCATCGTGCAGGCCGTGCTGGGCAGTGCCGTGGCGGGCTGGGCCTCCACCATCTGCATCGTCTGCTTCATGGGCGGCGTCCAGCTGGTGTGTCTGGGCGTCATCGGCGAATACGTCGGCAAGATCTATATGGAGACCAAGGCCCGCCCCCGCTACATCATCAGCGAGCGCACATGGGCTCCCTACGAAAGGAAGTATCACGGATGAGCAAACAGAGCTGGAAAGGCAGCACCCTCCTGAACCCGGAGCCGCCGGTGCTGGTCTCCTGCGGCGGGCTGGACAAGCCCAACCTCATCACCATCGGCTGGACCGGCACCATCTGCACCCAGCCCAGCATGGTATCCATCAGCGTCCGCCCCGAGCGGTACAGCCACCACCTCATCAAAGAGAGCGGGCAGTTTGCCATCAACCTGCCCACCGAGGCACTGGTGAAGTCGGTGGACTGGTGCGGCGTCAGGAGCGGCCGGGACTTCGATAAATTCGCGGCCTGCAAACTCCATTCTGCCCCCGGCTCGGTGCTGACGGACTGCCCCATCCTCGAAGAAAGCCCCGTCAACCTCGAGTGTAGGGTCACGCAGGTCATCCCGCTGGGCAGCCACGACCTCTTTCTCGCCGAAGTGGTGGCCTGCGACGTGGACGAGAGCCTGCTGGACGAGAACGGTAAGCTCTGCCTCGACAAGGCCAGGCTCATCGTCTACAGCCACGGCGAATATCTGGCTCTGGGCAAAAAGCTGGGAACCTTCGGCTACAGCGTGCGGAAGAAAAAAACACGGCGGAAATAACTTCCCCGTGCTTGACAATTCGCGTAAAACAAACTATACTGAAAATAGAAAAGGCACTGCGACAAGCGGTCAGCCTCATTCAAGAACTATGGCTCAAAAATTGAACCGTCGCCTTTGCCGAGGTGGCGGTTCAGCGTTTTTTCACGATAATGGTGATCGTAAACTCACCAATATGGAAAGTGATCCGCATTGCCTCACCCCCTTTCGGGAAGTGTAAGCCAACCGCCTGCCGTATGTGCAGTGCCTTGCCGCCAAAGCAGCAAAATCAGTATAACACAGTTTTCGACGATCTGCAATCACAAAAGCCGCAGGATGCATTGCGCATCCCGCGGCTTCGATTTTATTTCAGCAGATCACTCAGACATCTGACCGTCCGGCCATGATAGCCCGTGACCGTCTCGGCATGGAGCAGACTGCTCAGCACACTTTCCTCCACGCACTCGGCCACCGCCCGGAACAGCGGATTGATGGCGTCGTCGTGGACCATCCCCATCGGCAGGATGGCCTTTTCGGAGTAGTGCGGCACCCGGTTGGCGGTGGTGAAGGCAATGACGATCTCGCCGGAGCCGTTGCCGCAGAAAGAGCCGGTGCGGGACAGGCCCACCAGCGCCCGGTGGCAGAGCCGCCGCAGCTGGCGCTCACTCAAGGGGATGTCCGTCGCCAGCACCGTGATGATGGAGCCCTTGTCCTCGTGGGGCGGGATGTGGGCGTCCAGCAGGCTCTGGATGGGGGTGCCTGCCACTATGAGGTCATCGAAGACGGCGTGGTTGGAGAGCACCAGTGCACCAATGGTGTACGGTTTCCCGTCCAGCTCCACCACACGGGAGGCCGAGCCGATGCCGCCCTTCAGGCCGTGGCAGCGCATTCCCCGGCCCGCGCCCACAGCGCCCTCGGCGAAATCGGCGCGGCAGTCGGCCAGCGCGGCCCGCACGTTTTCTTCTGTGACGTGGAGACCCCGGATGTCGTTGAGGCCGCTGTCGTTGCACTCGCAGACCACCGGGTTGACGCTGCCGGTGGTCTCGCAGATGTCGGGGTTCTTATCCAGCATATACTTCACCAGCGCTGTCTCCACAGTACCTACGCTGAGGGTATTGGTGAAGAGGATGGGCGTTTCCAGCGTCCCCAGCTCGTCGATCTGGACAAGGCCGGTGGTCTTGCCGAAGCCGTTGATGACATGGCTGGCCGCCATCACTTTATCGTGGAAAATATCGCCCTGATGGGGCAGCAGCGCGGTCACGCCGGTCTGGACGCCGCCGTCCGCCAGTGTGCAGTGGCCCACCGTCACGCCCGGCACATCGCTTATCTTGTCCAGCGGCCCGCAGGGCAGTTTGCCTACCCGGATGCCCCGGCTCTTCCATTTTGCTTCGATTCCCATAAGTATTCTCCTTGCAAAAATGCCCCCTCCTCACCAGACGGAGAGGGCTGATCTTATTCTTCCTCGTGCTCCACCTTGCTGATAGCGCCCAGGTCGTAGGGCGTGTTCTGGTAGACGTAGTAGTTCAGCCAGTTCTCATACAGCAGGTGTGCGTGAGCACGCCAGCGGAAGAGAGGCGGCTGCTCGGGGTCGTCGTTGGGGTAATAGTTCTTCGGCACCGCGATGGGCAGGCCCTTGCCGACATCCCGCTTGTACTCGGCGTCCAGCGTGTACTTGTCGTACTCCGGGTGGCCGGTGACGAAGATCTGCCGTCCATTCTCGGTGCTCATCAGGAAGGGGCCGGCCTCGTCGCTCTCGGCCAGGATGCGCAGGGCCTTGCAGTTCAGCACGTCCTCCCGGCTGATGCCGGTGTGGCGGCTGTGAGGGGCGTAGAACACCTCATCGAAGCCGCGCACCAGCGGGTTCGAGGGACGGGTGACTTTATGCTCGAAGACGCCGAACATCTTCTGGTCGAGAAGCTGCTTGCGGATGCCATAGTGGTAATAAAGCCCCGCCTGTGCGCCCCAGCAGACATGAAGGGTGGAGTAGACGTTCGTCTCGCTGAAGTCCATGATCTCGCACAGCTCCTGCCAGTAGTCCACCTGTTCAAAGTCTATTTTCTCCACAGGCGCACCGGTGATGATCATGCCGTCGTAGCGGTTGTTCTTCACCTCGTCGAAGGTCTTATAAAACGCCTCGAGGTGGGCCGCAGAGACATGGGTCGCCGCATGGCTGGCCGTCTGCAGCAGGGTCATGTGGACCTGAATGGGCGTATTGGCCAGCAGGCGGGCGATCTGGGTCTCGGTGGCGATCTTGGTCGGCATGAGGTTCAGGATGAGGATCTCCAGCGGACGGATGTGCTGGGAGAGCGCCCGTTCCCGGTGCATGACGAAGACGTTTTCCTCGTAGAGAGCATCGTAGGCGGGAAGGGTCTTGGGGATGATCAGCGGCATAGCATCGTTGCTCCTTTTGACGGTTTTAGCGGGAAGTTTTTATCTGCATCCAGAGACGCTTTTTTCACGGGAAGGGGCCGAAACCGGCAGATGGCGCTGACCGTGTTTCTTATCGCAATTTTCAAAAATAGTGCCTATCGAAACGGCATATTTGCGATATGCAGTTTGCGGATGTTGCTTGTGCATTAAAAACGCAAACTGCTATAAATCTTATCCAGCGCCTGTGCAATATCGGCGATGAGGTCTTCGCTGCTCTCGAGGCCGCAGCTCATCCGCACCAGCTCAGCAGGCACACCGGCAGCGGCCAGCTGCTCGTCGTTCATCTGGCGATGGGTGCTGGAAGCCGGGTTCAGGCAGCAGGTGCGGGCATCGGCAACGTGGGTCTCAATGGCGGCAAGCTTCAGTTCCCTCATAAAGGTGCTGGCGGCTTCGCGGCCGCCGGCCAGGCCGAAGGAAACGACGCCGCAGCTGCCGTTCGGCAGATACTTCTCGGCCAGCGCATGGTAGGGGCTGGACTCGAGGCCGCAGTAGTTGACATAAGCCACCTTGGGGTGAGCCTCAAGAAACTTTGCGACGGCCATGCCGTTGGCGCAGTGGCGCTGCATCCGGACGTGGAGGCTCTCAAGGCCGAGGTTCAGCATATAGGCGTTCATGGGGGACTGCATCGAGCCGAAGTCGCGCATGAGCTGTGCGGTGGCCTTGGTGATGAAAGCCCCCTCTTTGCCGAAGCGCTCCGCGTAGGTGATGCCATGATAGCTCTCATCAGGGGTACACAGGCCGGGGAACTTCTCGGCGTGGGCCATCCAGTCGAACTTGCCGCTGTCCACGATAGCACCGCCCAGCACAGCGCCATGGCCGTCCATGTACTTGGTGGTGGAGTGGGTCACGATGTCGGCGCCCCACTCGAAGGGGCGGCAGTTGACCGGCGTGGGGAAGGTGTTGTCCACGATGAGCGGTACGCCGTGGGCGTGTGCGGCCTTGGCAAACTTTTCGATGTCCAGCACGGTGAGGGCAGGGTTGGCGATGGTCTCACCAAACACGACCTTGGTGTTGGGCTGGAAGGCGGCATCCAGCTCTTCCTCGCTGCACAGCGGGTCCACGAAGGTGGCGGTAATGCCCATCTTCTTCATGGTGACGGAGATGAGGTTGAAGGTGCCGCCGTAGATGGTGCTGGACGCCACGATGTGGTCGCCTGCCTCGCAGAGATTGAACAGCGCAAAGAAGTTGGCAGCCTGACCGCTGGACGTCAGCATGGCGGCGGTGCCGCCTTCCAGCTCGCAGATCTTTTTCGCCACCATGTCGCAGGTGGGGTTCTGCAGGCGGGAGTAGAAGTAGCCGTCGGCCTCGAGGTCGAACAGCTTGCCCATGTCCTCGCTGGTAGCGTACTTGAACGTAGTGGACTGGATGATGGGGATCTGGCGGGGTTCGCCGTTGCCGGGGGTGTAGCCGCCCTGCACGCAGATGGTATCACGGTTCATTGCAACATACTCCTTTACTGGGTTTATCTGTATAGCACAATTCCCCGCAGGAGCATGAGCCTCCTGCGGGGAATCGATTCGTTAAATTTTATTCCCTGCCCGGAGGCACCTAAAGGCTCTCCCTTTGGGAGAGCTGGCGCGTATGCGCCTGAGAGGGCTAGGACGCTGACAGAGAAGCACGGACACAGCGATAATATTTCTCTGGCAAAGATACTGCCTATCGCTGTGCGGCGGCTCCATCGCACCGGGCTTGCCCTCTCCGTCACCTTCGGTGACACTACCCGGGTTGCGGCACCCAGCATCCGCTTCGCTTTGCTTGCGTCTTGCTGGCCGCGGCCCCAACAGCGACTTCCTGTTTCCGCCACTGGCGGCGGTCGTCGCTGTTGCTCCCAAAGGGAGAGGCTTTTCTCACTTCCGCAAGCGCTTATCGCTCCTGGTCGCCCAGAAGGTGCCGACGGTCTGGAACACCTGCACCATGAGCACCAGCAGCACGACGCAGACGATCATGATGTTGGTCTGGTAGCGGTAGTAGCCGTAGGACAGAGCGATCTTGCCCAGACCGCCGCCGCCGATGACGCCGGACATGGCCGAGTAGCCGAGGATGGTCGTCAGGGCAGTGGTCATGCTGGAAATGAGGCCGGGCAGACACTCGGGGATCATGACCTTGGTGATGATCTGGAAGGGAGTCGCGCCCATGCTCTGGGCAGCTTCCACGACGCCCTCGTCCAGCTCACGCAGACTGGTCTCCACCAGACGGGCCACGAAGGGGAAGGCCGCGACCACCAGCGGAACGATGGTGGCCTTGGTGCCGACGGTGGTGCCCACAATGGCACGGGTCAGCGGGAAGACGCAGATCATCAAAATCAGGAACGGCACGCTGCGCAGGATGTTGATGATGATGTTCAGGATGTGCATCAGCCAGCCCGGCAGGGGCAGGACGCCGTCCTTATCGCCAGCCACCAGCAGAACGCCCAGCGGCAGGCCCAGGACCAGAGAAAATGCCGTGGAGAGGACGGTCACGTAGAACGTCTCCCAAATGGCGAAGCCATAATCTGCAAAGCTCATTCTCCGGTCACCTCCTCAACGGTCACACCATTCTGGCTGCGCATATAGGCCGCGGCCTGCTTTGCCTGTTCGGTATCGCGGGGAAGTTTGAGCAGCATGGAGCCGTAGCACTGGCCGCTCAGATCGCGGGTGTCGGCGCTGAGCACAGACACGAGGATGCCCTTCTCCGCAGCAAGGCTCGCCACCAGCGGCTTTGCGGCGGACGAACCATTGAACGTAACACGGACCACGTGATCGTCGGGCGCAAAGCTCGAGAGGTCGCGGGCTGCGCTGCCGCCGTTGGGGGCGACGAGGCGCCTGGCCGCAGCCGTCTTGGGATTTGCAAAGATCTCGCGCACCTCACCCTGCTCCACGACCACGCCGCCGTCCAGAATGGCGACGGAGTCGCAGATCTCTTCCACAACGCTCATCTGGTGGGTGATGACCACCACGGTGATGCCCAGCTTCTTGTTGATGTCCTTGATGAGGGTCAGGATGGCGTGGGTCGTGTTGGGGTCCAGCGCACTGGTGGCCTCATCGCAGAGCAGGACTTTGGGGTTGGTGGCCAGCGCACGGGCAATGGCGATGCGCTGCTTCTGGCCGCCGGAGAGCTGGGCCGGGTAGGCATTGGCCTTATCGGGCAGGCCCACCATTTCCAGCAGCTCCCTGGCGCGCTTTTCGGCATCGGCCTTCTTCACGCCCGCAAGCTCCATCGGGAAGCAGATGTTCTTCAGGCAGCTGCGCTGCATCAGCAGATTGAACTGCTGGAAGATCATGGTGATGTCGCGGCGGCGCTCACGCAGGGCTGCAGGAGACAGGGTCTCCATCGCGGTGCCGTCGATGACGACACTGCCCTCGGTGGGGCGCTCCAGCAGATTGATGCAGCGCACCAGCGTGGATTTGCCCGCGCCCGACATACCGATGATGCCGTAGATGGAGCCATCGGGGATGGTCAGGTCGATGTCCTTCAGCGCATTCACCGCGCCGTCCTTCATCTGGAAGGTCTTGGAAAGGTGTTTGATCTCGATCACGATTTACTCCTTAGTTGGTAAAGCTCAGCCCACGATGGGTGCCAGGCTGTCCTGCTTGCCGCCGTAGATGCCCATGGGCTCGACGTGGATGCCGGCGACGGTCACCAGATGGGTGCCCTTCTCCTTATTGAAGTTGTCCAGATACGGCTGATGCTGGAAGTAGTTGGTGTCGCACTGGCCGTCCTCGACGATGGTGTTGGGGATCACATAGTCGTCGTACTCCTGGATGTCCAGAGTGATGCCCTTAGCGGCCAGAATGTCCTTGCAGACCTCCAGGACCTCGCAGTGGGGAGCGGGAGTTGCAGCGCAGCTGACGGTCACGCCGTTCAGTGCCTCGTAGTCGATGGAAGGGTCATAGCCATCGGTCGGGGTCTCGACGACGGAGACGACAGCGCCCTTGTAGTTCTCATCCATGAAGTCCTTGACCTGCTGGCTCTGCAGAGCGGCGACGAGGGCCTTGATCTTGGGCTCGTTCTCGTTGCCCTCCTTGCAGACCAGAACATTGACGTAAGCAGAAGAGCCGTCCTCCATTGCCAGAGCGTCGGTCATGGGGTCCAGACCAGCGGAGATGGCGTAGTTGGAGTTGATGACAGCGTAGTCCTCGTCCTGCAGGACGTTGGGGACCTGAGCGGCCTCGACCTCATCGACGGTGACGTTCAGGGGGTTCTCCTCGATGTCGTTCTTGGTGGCGGTCAGGCCGGCGTCCGCCTTCAGCTTGAAGAAGCCGTTCTTCTCCAGCAGGGTCAGAGCGCGGGCCTCGTTGGTGGTGTCGTTGGGGACAGCGACCTTCACCTTGTCCAGCTTTGCTGCAGCGGAAGCAGCCTCAGAAGAAGCGGCAGTGCTGGAAGCAGCAGAGCTTGCGGTGGAGGAAGAGCCGCCGCAGGCGGTCAGGGCAGCAGCAGCGGCTGCAACACCGGTAACTTTCAGAAAATCACGACGAGTAATCATAGTTTTTTCCCTCTCTATTATTGGATATAATGTACAGCGGCGGCGCGGCACAGTCCGCGCCCGCCTTGAACGGAAGCATCAAAAAAGCCTCCGTCCCTGCCAGCCATGCGCTGCACAAGGACGGAGGCTTTGAAACTTCCGTGGTACCACCTTGGTTCACAGCATCCTCGCGGACACTGCCTCAAAACTGCGGCAGAATTTTTTCTGCTTACAGCCGGACGCTTTAACGGGCGCACCCGTCGCGGACTAGTGCTCTTGCTCTTCGTCCGCGCAGCTCCGAGACCATTTTCGGCTCCCTGTTTCCTGCCCTTTTCCACCTGCCGGGCTCTCTGGTAAGGCTCATGCGAAAGCTTACTCTTCTCTTCACAGCCATTTTAGTGATATTGCGTTTATTGTACTCGCCTCGACGGGATTTGTCAACCCCCTAAAACAAACTTTTTCAGTAGGGAATTGAAGCTCCTTCGCCCGTGAGACAAAATATGCCCCCGCGCTGTGTGCGCGGGGGCATATTCAGAAGCTTATCTATCAGCCCTGCTCCTGCTGTGCCTTCTTGGCTTCGAGAGCCAGAATGGCGTCGCGGCGGCTCAGGTTGATGCGGCCCTGCTGGTCGATGTCCGTCACCTTGACGACGATGGCATCACCCACAGCGACAACATCTTCCACCCGCTCGACACGCTTGGTGTCCAGCTTGGAGATGTGGACGAGGCCCTCCTTGCCCGGAGCGATCTCGACGAAGGCACCGAAGTTCATCAGACGGGTGACCTTGCCCTTGTAGATAGCACCGATCTCGGGGTCTTCCACGATGGTCCTGATGGTGAAGATGGCGCGCTTTGCGTCCTCCTGATCCACAGCGGAGACAAAGACGTGGCCGTCCTCCTGCACGTCGATCTTGCAGTTGCAGGTGGCGCAGATGTCCTGAATGACCTTGCCGCCCTTGCCGATGACGTCCTTGATCTTATCGGTGGGGATCATCATGCTGAACATCTTGGGGGCCCAGCGGCTCAGCTCGCAGCGGGGCTCTGCGATGACGGGCCTGATGATCTCATTGAGGATGTACAGACGGCCCTTGCGGCACTTCTCGAAGGCCTCGGCGATGATGTCGTAGGTCAGGCCGTCGATCTTAATATCCATCTGGATGGCGGTGATGCCCTTGCGGGTGCCGCCCACCTTGAAGTCCATATCGCCGTGGAAGTCCTCGACGCCCTGAATGTCCAGCATGGTCATCCAGCGGTCGCCCTCGGTGATGAGGCCGCAGGAGATACCGGCGACAGGAGCCTTGATGGGGACGCCTGCGTCCATCAGAGCCAGCGTGGAGCCGCAGATGGAAGCCTGAGAGGTGGAGCCGTTGGAAGAGAGGACCTCAGACACGCAGCGGATGGTGTAGGGGAACTCTTCCAAAGAGGGCAGCACAGGCAGGAGAGCGCGCTCAGCCAGTGCGCCGTGGCCGATCTCGCGGCGGCCGGGGCTGCGGGGTGCGCGGGCCTCGCCGACGGAGTACGGCGGGAAGTTGTAGTGGTGGATGTAGCGCTTGGTCTGCTCGTCGGTCAGGTCATCCATGAGCTGGTTGTCCTTGGTGCCGCCGAGGGTGCAGGTGGTGAGCACCTGAGTCTGGCCGCGGGTGAACATACCGGAGCCATGCACACGGGGCAGGATGCCGACCTCTGCGGCCAGCGGGCGGATCTCGTTGATGCCGCGGCCATCCACGCGCTTGCCCTCGTCCAGCAGCCAGCGGCGGACGACGTACTTCTGCATCTTGTAGCTGACGAGGTCGAGGTCGGCCTCGGTCAGGTCGGGGTACTCCTCGGCGATCTTGTCCATGATGGGCAGCAGAGCGGCATCCCGCACATTCTTGTCGTCGGTATCCATGGCGGCCTTGAAGTCGTCGAGATACTTCTCCTTGATAGCGTGGAACAGGTCCATATCGAGGCCCACGACCTGGAAATCGATCTTCGGCTTGCCGCGCTCGGCCACGATGCCGTTGATGAAGGTGATGATCTTCTTGATCTCCACGTGAGCGGCCTTGATGGCGTTCAGCATGGTGTCCTCATCGACCTCATTGGCACCGGCCTCGATCATGACGATCTTGTCCATGGTGGCGGCGACGGTCAGGGCCAGGTCGCTCTTCCTGCGCTGCTCCTGAGTGGGGTTCAGGACGATCTCGCCGTCCACCAGACCCACCTGCACGCCGCCGATGGGGCCGTTCCAGGGGATCTCGGACACCGCGGTGACCAGAGAAGCGCCGATCATGCCGGCGATCTCAGGGCTGCAGTCGGGGTCCAGGCTCATGACGGTCATGGTGATGCAGACGTCGTTGCGCATCTCCTTCGGGAACAGGGGGCGCATGGGACGGTCCACGACGCGGCTGGTCAGGATGGCGCGCTCGCCGGGGCGGCCCTCACGGCGCATGAAGCTGCCGGGGATGCGGCCTGCGGCGTAGAGCTTTTCCTCGTACTCCACGTTCAGGGGGAAGAAATCGACGCCCTCGCGGGGCTTGGGGCTCATGACCACGTTGCACATCACGCAGGTCTCGCCGTAGCGGATGAGGGCGCTTGCGTTGGACAAGCCGCACATCTTGCCCATCTCCACCTTGAAGGGGCGGCCTGCCAGCGTAGTCTCGTAAACTTTGAAGTTGTCAAAGTTTTCTTTGCGGGAACCAAATTCGATTGCCATTTGGTTTGCCTCCTTATGTCCGTTTGATATTCCAAAAGGCTGCCCGCCGCGCATCATAGCAATAAATCCAGCGTCCGTGCCGCTTCACACAGGCGTTCGATTTACTGCTGCAACACGCAGCAGCGGCCTATTTGTTCCAGTGCCTGGGATACAAGGGAAAATCCAACATAAAAGAGCAAAGGGCAGGCACCCTTTGCGGTACCTGCCCTCTGTTTTCTATTACTTACGCAGACCCAGAGTTGCGATCAGAGCACGGTAACGCTCGATGTCCTTCTTCTGGAGGTAGGCCAGTAGATTGCGGCGGCGGCCAACCATCTTCATCAGACCACGGCGGCTGTGGTGATCGTTAGGGTTCTTCTTCAGGTGCTCGTTCAGCTCGTTGATGTGAGCGGTCAGCAGAGCGACCTGGACTTCGGGAGAGCCAGTGTCCTTCTCGGTCAGAGCGACTTTGGCCATAACTTCCTGCTTGTTCATAGTAACAGTACCTCTTTATAAAATTTTTATTTGCCAGCGACACAGCAGCGGGAAAACGGTACTCCCGAGTGGGCATACTCCCAGCCCCGTATCGCGGTAACAGGGCTAGTATAACAGAAACCAACGTAAAAAGCAAGAAAAATTTTTACAGATCCGCAAAAATAAGGATGTTGTTTTCCCGTCAAATCATGTTATAATCTGTCTATTGTAATAAAGAGGTAGATCGAATGACACATTGCTTTTCCCGCCGCAGCTTCCTCAAAGGAAGCGCAGCCGCCGCAGCGGTTCTTTCAAGCCCGCTCCTCCCGGCTGATGCAGCTTTTTCTGAAACCGAAAACGGCCTGTTCTCCCCTGTCTCTGCTTTCTGCCAGACCCAGTACGGCCCGGTGAAGGGCAGAGAGGGCGAAAACGGTCAGCTCTGCTGGTACGGCATCCCCTATGGCGCTGCCCCCACGGGCGAAAGCCGCTGGACAGCGCCGCAGGAGCCCGCCTGCTGGCAGACTGTGCGGGACTGCACCAGCCCCGCCCCGGCGGCGTACCAGTACACCACCTTTCCCCTCGGCACCGAGGACTGCCTGACACTGGACATTTATTCTTCCGCCGACGCCAAAAAGCGGCCCGTCCTCGTCTATCTGCACGGCAGCGCCGCCACAGGCTCATCTCTCGAGCTGCCCGGCAGCGAACTCGTGCGGGACGCGGGCTGCGTCTTTGTCGCGCTCAACTACCGGCTGGGGCTGTTCGGGTGGAACTGCCTGCCCGCCCTCACTCCAGACCCGGACGCCACCGGAAACTTTGCCCTGCTGGACATCGCCCGGGCGCTGGACTGGGTGCGGGACAACATCCGCCGCTTCGGCGGCGACGCCGACAACATCACCCTTTGCGGCTTCTCTGACGGCGGGCGGATGGCAGCGGCCCTTGCGGGCAGCCCGCTCCTCCGTGGGCGCTTTCAGAAATCCGTCGCCATCTCCGGCGGGCTGTCCCTCGCCGACCCGGACGCCGCCGCCCAGAAGCTGGCCGAAAATTTCGCGCCGCTGGCCGTGGAAGACGGGCGGTCCGCTGATACGGCTTCCGCCGCCGAATGGCTGCTGACGCCGGGGGCGGACGTCCGGGAATGGCTCTGCGGCCTTGAACCGGCCCGCATTGCGGCCCTCGGCAAACCAACCATCCTCTACGCAGACGATGTGGTGCTCTCCCGGGGCGCTCGGAGTGCTGTCCCCCTCCTGCTGCTCAGCAGCGCCACCGAATTCAGCGGCTTTGTCCGGGACGACCTGCGGCCCGCTTCCAGCGCGGCCCGGGCCTATGCCGTAAAATACGGCTCAGCCCTCTGCCGCTGGAGCAGCACCGAAGCCGTCGCCGAAGCGCTGGGCGGCAGTGCTCCGGTCTGGCTTGGCCTCATCGACTACGGCGGGGCCGACAGTCAGACGACTATTCCGGGCCTCGGCTCCTTCCACGGCCTGCCGCTGGCGCTCTTCTCGTCCGAGAGCAGCTATTCTGCCTGTGCTGATTTGTCTTCAGCAGGTGCGCAGGCCCTTTCGGCCCGGCTGAAGCAGGCGCTTGCCGGCTTCATGACCAGCGGTTCCCCGGGCTGGGACGCCTGGACGCCGCAAGACCGCGCTGCCCTCCACTTCGATGCCGACAGCGAAACAGCCTGCATCACCCTCAGCTCCTACCCGGATACCCAGAAAAGTATCCGCGCCGCCATGGCCGCAGACACATCCCTCTCCGCCGCCGAAAAGGAAACGGTGGAGCACCTCTATTTTTCCGGTCTCTCCTTCTGACGAAGCAAGAACGCACCTCACCGATGGCTTTCATCGGTGAGGTGCGTTCTTGTTTTATTCAGCGGCTGATGCCGCCCACAGCCTTTTTGATCTCGGCTTTGTTCTGATACATCGCAGCATCGGCCTCCATGAACAGCTCGTCCGCCGTCATGGTGCGGCCTGCCTGCATGGCATAGCCCACTGCGATGGAGACGGGATACTCTTCCTTCGCATCCCACTCCGCGCACAGCCGCCGGAGCGTTTCGACTGCTGCCTTCACAGCCTCCTCATCCGTCGCAGCCGCAATGACCGCGAACTCGTCGCCGCCGATGCGGAAGCAGTCCTCGGCCCGGTAAAAGGCCTCCCGGATGCAGCGGGCCGCACAGCAGAGCAGTTCGTCACCGGCACGGTGGCCGTATTGGTCGTTGGTCTGCTTGAGCCAGTTGACGTCTATAACGATGTAGGTCCAGTCCGTGCGCTCGGGCCAGCGGGACTTCATATACTTGAAGGCCGTATAGTTGAAAAGCCCGGTCAGCGAGTCGGCGTAGGCCAGCTTCTTGTAGTTTTCCAGCTGGGCCTGTTCGTTGACAGCCTGCCGGATGCGGTGGAGCACGATGCGGCCCAGCATCACCAGAAATCCCAGCAGACCGGCGCAGTAGCACACGGCGTAAGTCCGGCCCCGGTAGCCGCTGTAGAAGGTCGCCAGCGCAAGCAGAGCACCCGCTGCCAGCACGCCGAAAGCCAGCAGGATGTTCCTCACCTCGCCGCTGTGGTTCTTTTTATAGGAGACCACGAGGGTATGGAATGCTGCCAGAATGCTGGCAATGACGGTGATATGAATGGGCATGAGCAGCCACAACATGGGCTGTCCGGCCAGCAGCCAACCCGCAGCGTCTGCTGCCAGCAGTACCAGCGCAGCCATCTGCGGGAGGCGGATGAGCCAGCCATCATTCCTTATGGTACAGCGGACGAATTCCAGCGTGAAAGGCGCTGTGAGGCTGAAGGTGACCAGCGAGACGAACACGACGAGATTCGCCCTGTCCGTCACCAGTGCCAGCAGCTCGGAATCCGTCAGTATCCAGATGCCGGCGTCCAGCATCAGCCCGATCAGCACCCGGGTCTGATGGCGGACCTCCGGAGTGAAGATGCTGCGCATCGTCACCATCAGAACGCCAAGCTCCACGGCGCAGAGGACGCAGAGCAGGAAGAACGTCAGCGCGTAAAGGCTGCGCCTGAAGTAATAGCCGCTCAGTTTCGTCTGGGCAGCCAGCACCGGCTCGCTGCTCAGCATCGCGCTGAGGGCCGACGGCTCCGCACAGCGGAGCACCAGCGTCTTTCCGGCCGCGCCCTCCGGCAGAGCGGCAAAGAGCCGCATCTCTGCCGGGCCGCTGCCCGGGTCGTAGGTATAGAACGCCGTCTCCTGACCGTCCGCCGCCCGCAGCCCGAGGCTGAACTTCTGCTTCGTGCTGCGGATGCTCAGCATCAGGCTTTCCCCCATGCTTTCCGGAATGTCATACACGGCCTGCCGGTCTGTTTCCAGCGTCCAGCTGTCGTTCAGTTCCTGCAGACTGCCCTGCACCAGTGTGCGGTGGGGGTCTTCCTGCACACGGCAGGAGTCTGCCACCCCCAGAAGGACCAGCACTGCCGCCAGCCAGACCAGGATGCGCAGGCACCATTTCTGTGTTGTTCTTTTCATAAAGTTCACTCCGCAAAGTATTCCTGCGCGCGCTGGGCTGCGTGGTCGATGCACTCGCGCAGTTCATCCAGCGTGTCGAACTTTTTGCTGGGGCTGAGGTAGGCGTGGAACTCCACCACCGGGTCGGTGCCGTAAAGGTCGCCGGTAAAGCCCGGGATGAAGGTCTCGCAGGTCACCTTGCTCTCGTCGCTGTTGACGGTGGGCCGGGTGCCAAGGCCGGTGGCCGAGGGGTACCACCTGTCCCCTATCTTGGTGCGGGTGATATAGATGCCGTACCGGGGCAGCTGGAAGCCCTGCGGGTAGAGCTGATTGATGGTCGGCACGCCCAGCGTCCGGCCAAGGCCCGCCCCGTGATGCACCGTGAAGCGGATGGCGTAGGGCATCCCCAGCATGGCATTGGCCGCCGGGATGTCACCGCCTTCCAGCGCGGTGCGGATGCGGGTGGAGGAAACGGGCTTCTCCTCAAACTGTGCCATTGGCAGGACGACTACCTCCACGCCCAGCGGCGCGCAGAGCTGACGCAGCAGCTCCGGCGTGCCTGCCGCCCTGGCCCCGAAGGTAAAGTTCTCGCCGCAGAACAGCGCCCGGGCGTTGCAGTCCCGGATGATGCCCAGCACGAACTGCTCCGGCGTCATGGCCTTGATCTCCTCGAAATCAGGGCAGAGATAGTGCTCCACGCCGAGGCTGGCGATGAGGGCGTGCTTGTCCTCGGTGGAGAGCAGGCGCTTGCCCTTCATCTTGTTTTCGGTGGGCAGGCGGAAGGTGAACACCGCCGGTGCCGCGCCGTGGGCTCTGGCCCACTCCACTGCGCCATTGATGACCGCGCGGTGGCCGATGTGGATGCCGTCAAAAAAGCCCATTGCCACAGCAGAGCCGTGGGCACCGCCCAGCGCAAGCGGCGCAAGCTGTGAATAGATCTGCATGAATGTTCTTTAATTCCTCTCTACAAAGAGTTTTTCGACCTTGAGCACGCCGCCGGTGATGTTCGCAAGACCCAGGAACCGGCCCTCGGCATTGCGGACACGGTAACGGCCGTCTGCCGCCGGGGAGCGGCTGGTGGGGCAGCCGTTGTACAGGTGCTGCTCCACCCTCGGCTCTGCCACCAGCAGAGGCAGGCTCTCGAACACGCTCTCCACCGGCAGCATCAAAGCCTGCAGTGCCTCGGGGCCTGCGTCCTTTGCCGCCTGTATCTCTTCCAGCGTGTGGGCGTCGGCCTCGGTGTAGACACCCGCCGTCGTGCGGCGCAGAGCGCTCATGGTGCCCTTCTGGCCCATAGCGGCGGCAATGTCCTCCAACAGGGTGCGGATATACGTTCCCTTGGAGCAGCGGACGGTGAGGACGTATTCGTTCTCCGCCGGGCTGCCGCCGTACCGGATGTCCAGGATCTCGATGGGGCGGGCCTTCCGCTCCACCGTGACGCCCTCGCGGGCCAGCTTATAAAGGGGCTGGCCGTTGATCTTGACCGCCGAGTACATGGGCGGCGTCTGCATCTGGGGGCCGAGGAACCGGGGCAGAACAGCCAGCAGCTCCTTCTCCCCTGCCGTCACCGGGGCTGTTTCCAGCACGGTGCCGGTGATGTCGCCGGTGTCGGTCTGCATCCCCAGCCGCAGCCGGGCGCAGTAGGTCTTGGTGTGGTCGAGCTGAAGGTCCACAGCCTTGCTGGCCCCGCCGCAGAACACCGGCAGAACGCCGGTGGCCATGGGGTCCAGCGTACCGCTGTGGCCCAGCTTGCGGGTGCCGAGGATGCCGCGCAGCTTGGCGATGACGTCAAAGCTGGTCCACTCCATCGGCTTATCTACGATAAGGATGCCCTGCATCAGCTTTCCTCCTGCGTCTCGGGGCGGTCGAGTTCCGCCTCCACCTCGGCCAGAATGGCGCTCTTGGCGTTGTCGAGGTTGCCCAGCAGCTCACAGCCCGCTGCGCGGGTGTGGCCGCCGCCGCCCAGACGCCGTGCGATGGCGCAGGCGTCCACGCCCTTGGCGGCGCGCACGCTGATGCGGTAGCTGCCGCCGGGCTGCTGACGGAGCAGCAGGCCCACTTTGACCCCCTCGATGCTGATGGGCAGGCTGGTCAGCTCTTCCAGGTCAGCCGGGTCCACGCCGCTCTGCTCGATCTCGTCCCGGGTCAGATACATCAGGGCGCAGCGGCCCTCAAGATGATATTCCAGATGGTTGCGGGCGATACGCTCCGCCTCCATCCGCTCCCGGGGCTTGGTGTCGAAGAGCAGGGTGTTCAGCTCCTCCACCTGCGCACCGGCCAGAATGAGCTTCGCCGCTACGAGATGGGTGTTGGCAGTGGTGGAAGAGAACCGGAAGCAGCCGGTGTCCGTAGCGAGGCCGGTGTAGAGGCAGTTGGCGATGAGGGGGGTGATCTCCACGCCCATCTCGCTGATGACCTCATACAGAAGCTCTGCCGCTGCGGCCGCATTGCCGTCCAGCAGGGTGAAATCCGCATAGCCGCTGTTGCCCGCGTGGTGGTCGATGCAGAGATCGATATGGCGGGTATACTGCGGCATGCCGTTGTTTTCGCCAAAGAGCTGCACGCTGGCAACATCCACGGCCACAACGGTCTTGGGCTCAAACTCGCCCCGGAACGGCACCGGTGCGGTAAAGCTGTAGCGGGAAGGCACTGCATCGGAGCAGAGGACGGCTGCCGTCTTGCCCAGCGCCTTGAGCGCGTGGCAGAGGGCGCTGCCGCAGCCGATGGTGTCGCCGTCCGGGTTTTTATGACACAGGATCAGAATGTTGTCCGCAGCACAGAGGCGCTCGGCCATCTGCTGCACATTGAGCTGTTCTGTCATTTGATGGTTCCATCCTTTCCGCAGCGCTGGATTTATTCCTCGGTCTCGGCGGGCTGGGAGTCCTCCGCGTCGCCGTTCACATTCAGCGTGCGGAGCAGCTCGTTGATGTGGGCTGCATAGGCGGCACCGTCGTCCTCCACAAAGATGAAGCGGGGTGCCTTGCGGATGTGCATTTTCTTGCTCACTTCGGTGCGCACATGGCCTGCGGCGCGGTTCAGGGCCTCGATGGCGGGCTTGGGGCCGTCCTCACGGCCCATCACGCTCACATAGACCTTCGCCACGTCCAGGTCGGGCGTCACATCCAGCCGGGTGACGGTCAGCAGACCGCCCTCCAGCCGCGGGTCTTTCAGCCGTCCGATGATGGCGATGAGCTCACGCTTCATGTCCTGCGCCAGACGGCCCATATTTTTCTGAGACATAGTTTCTCCTCTGAAAAGCCCGTTATCACCGCCCGGGGGCGGTGATAACAGCAGCTTCAACTCTTAGTCGCGGTATTCTTCCATCTTGAAGGCCTCGTAGACGTCGCCTTCCTTGACGTCGGCAAACTTTGCCAGAGTGACGCCGCACTCGTAGCCCTCGGCCACTTCCTTGGCGTCGTCCTTGAAGCGCTTCAGAGATGCGATCTCGTCCTCCGTGATGACGATGCCGTCACGGACGACACGCACCTTGCTGTCGCGGGTGATCTTGCCGTTGGTGACACGGCAGCCTGCGACGGTGCCGACGTTGGAGATCTTGTAGACCTGACGGACCTGCAGCTCGCCCAGAGACACCTCGCGGAACTTGGGAGCCAGCATACCCTTCATAGCGTCGGTGACGTCGTTGATGGCGTCGTAGATGACGCGGTACATACGCATCTCGACCTTGGTGGCAGCGGCCTCTTCCTTCGCCACGTTGTCGGGGCGGACGTTGAAGCCGATGATGATGGCGTTGGATGCGTCGGCCAGGTCAACGTCGGACTTGCTGATGGCGCCGACACCGGCGTGGATGACGCGGACGCGGACCTCGTCGTTGGAGATCTTCTCGAGGCTCTGCTTGACAGCCTCGGCGGAACCCTGCACGTCAGCCTTGACGACGATGGCCAGCTCCTTCATATCGTTCTGAGCCATCTGGCTGAACAGGTTATCCAGCGTGACCTTCTGGAAGGCGGAGAACTGCTTCTCCTTGGCGGCAGCGATGCGCTGCTCGGCCAGCTCACGGGCCAGACGCTCGTCCTCGACGGCCTCGAACAGGTCGCCGGCCTCAGGCACAGCGGTCAGACCGGTGATCTCCACAGGGGTGGAGGGGCCGGCGTCGTTCAGCAGAATGCCCTTGTCGCTGCGCATGGTACGCACACGGCCCACGGCGGTACCGGCGATGATGACGTCGCCGGAGTGGAGGGTGCCGTTCTGCACCAGAATGGTGGCGATGGGGCCCTGGCCCTTGTCCAGACGAGCCTCGACGACAGCGCCCTTGGCACGGCGGTTGGGGTTGGCCTTCAGCTCCATGACCTCAGCTTCCAGAGCGATGCGCTCCAGCAGGTCGTTGATGCCCATGCCGGTCAGAGCAGAGACGGGGATGCAGGCGACGTCGCCGCCCCAGTCCTCGGTGATGATGCCGTACTTGGTCAGGCCCTCCATCACGCGCTCGGGGTTGGCGGTGGGCTTATCCATCTTGTTCATGGCCACGATGAGCTTGACGTTGGCGGCCTTGGCGTGGTTGATGGACTCGACCGTCTGGGGCATGATGCCGTCATCGGCGGCGACGACCAGAACTGCAATATCGGTCATGTTGGCACCGCGGGCGCGCATGGAGGTGAACGCCTCGTGGCCCGGGGTATCCAGGAAGGTGATGAGGCTGTCGTTGACCTTGACCTGATATGCACCGATGGCCTGAGTGATGCCGCCGGCCTCGCCTGCGGTGACGTTGGTCTTGCGGATAGCGTCCAGGATACTGGTCTTGCCGTGGTCAACGTGGCCCATGACGCAGACGACCGGGGGACGGGTGACGAGATCGTCCTGAGAATCCTCCTCCTGGGTGAACAGGCGCTCCTCGATGGTGACGTGGACTTCCTTCTCGACCTTGGCGTGGAACTCCTCGGCCACCAGAGCGGCGGTATCGAAATCGATGATGTCGTTGATGGCGTGCATCTCGCCCATCTGCATGAACTTGGCGATGACCTTGCCGGCCTGCTGCTTCAGGCGGGCGGCCAGCTCACCGACGGTGATCTCATCGGGGATGAGGACCTTCAGCTGTGCATTGCGGGCCTTTTCCAGCTGGATGCGCTGCAGACGCTCGAACTCGGTCTCGCGCTTGCCCTTCTGGAACTGCTGGCGCTGGCGCTGGCCGCGCTGGGTGAACTTCTGCTTGTTGCCCTGGGGGGTGGGCTTGCGGCGGTTCTCGGTGTTCTTGGTGGAAGCCAGATCGTCGTAACGGGCGTCGAAGCGGTCCACGTTCATATCGACGGTGCGGGTATCGACGGTGACCTGATTGTCCTCGCGGCGGACAGAGACGGACTGAGCAGTAGCAGCCGTAGCCTTTGCGCCGGTCTCACGGGCCAGCTCGCTCAGGGAGACGGTCTTCTCCTCACGCTTCCTGTGCTGCTCGTTCTTCTTGTTGCTTTGCTTGGCAGCGGGCTTTGCCTCGGCCTTTGCGGGCTCAGCCTTGGGAGCCTCGGGCTTCTTTTCGGCCTTGGGCTCCGCCTTCTTCTCGGCGGGCTTCGGCTCAGCCTTGGGGGCCTTGGCGCTGTTCAGGAACTCGTCCAGGCTCTTGACGCTGTTGTCCTTGCTGAACTTCTCCAGCAGGTAGTTCAGCTCGTTCTCCTCCAGAGTGGAGCTGTTCTTCTTGCCGGTGCTGCCCATGGCGTTCAGCTCGTCGAGGACCTTCTTTGCAGAGATGCTCAGGTCCTTTGCAAAATCGCTCACTTTATATTTTACGGTCATTCGCTCATATCCTCCTCAGTTTGAATTGCTCCGCACGCCGTCAGCCGGTCAAAGCAGAGCTTGGCGAGGTTGCGGTCGGTGACGGCATAAATGGCCACCGGTTTACGGCTGATGTCAGCCAGCTTATCCTGTGTCAGCGGCATGGGGATGACGTCCACCATATCGCCCACAGCGTAGTTGAGCCGCTGCACGGTCTTGGGGCTGGCGTCGGACGCAGTCATCACGAGCCATGCCTTGCCCTTGACGACGGCGTCCTCCACCGCGTCAAAGCCCATGGTCAGAGCGCCCGCCTTGCGGCAGAGGCTCACGGCCTGGAACAGGGCCTCATTCGGCTCAAGGGCCGGTTTTGCGGGGGCGTTATGCTTCTTTGCCATCGCGGTCGGCCTCCTTTTCTGCTTCCACACTGGCCAGCTGCTGGGCCAGTGCATCGTATACCTCGGCGGGGACCGGCTGCTCAAAGCAGCGCTCCAGCGCCTTCTTCTTTTTTGCCTTTGCAAGGCAGGCGGCATCCGGGCAGAGGTAAGCACCGCGGCCGGGCTTCTTGCCCACGGGGTCGATGCTGATCTCTCCGCTGGGTGCGCGCACCACACGCACCAGTTCCTTCTTGGGGCGGCTGGTCAGGCAGCCGATGCACTGGCGGGCAGGGATCTTCTTTTGTGCCATCCGGTTTTCCCTCCTTCGGCAGGTGTTCCGCGCTTATTCTGCGGCGGTGTCTTCGGTCTTCTCAGCCTCGGCAGCCTTCGGCTCTTCCTCGCCGTAGTAGCCACTCTCGGGGCGGATGTCGATATTGTAGCCGGTCAGGCGGGCGCACAGACGGGCATTCTGGCCCTTGTTGCCGATGGCAAGGCTCAGCTGCTGGTCCGGCACGGTCACGCGGCAGGAGCGGGTCTCGCCGGGCAGCAGCTCGACCTTGACCACCTTTGCGGGGCTGAGAGCTGCAGAGATGAACTCAGAGATGTCCTCGCTCCACTTCACGATGTCGATCTTCTCGCCGCCCAGCTTCTCGACGACAGCGGCCACACGGTCGCCGTGGGGGCCGATGCAGGCAGAGACGGGGTTGACGTTGGCGTCCTTGGACCAGACAGCCATCTTGGTGCGGGCACCGGCCTCGCGGCTGATGGCCTTGACCTCGACGGTGCCGTCGTAAATTTCAGGCACTTCCAGCTCGAACAGGCGCTTGACGAGGCCGGGGTGGGTGCGGCTGATCATGACGCGGGGGCCGCGCTCGCTTGCCACGACATCCACGATGTAGACCTGCAGCATCTGGCCCTCGGTGTAGACCTCGCCGGGGACCTGCTCGTTGCGGGGCAGGATAGCCTCGCCGCCCTTGCCCAGGTCGAGGGCAACGATGCCCTTCTCGGGGTCAACGCGGGTGACGGTGGCCTGCACGATGTCGTGGGCGCGGGACTGGATCTCGCTCAGCTGCTGGCTGCGCTCGGCCTCGCGGATGCCCTGACGGATGACGTGCTTTGCGGTCTGGGCGGCGATGCGGCCAAAGTCCTTGGTCTTGAGGGGGGTCACGACGCGGTCGCCCACCTGATAGCTCTTGCGGATGTGCTGCGCCTCGGTGATGCCGATCTCGCTGTGCTCGTCGTACCAGTCCTCATCGGCCACGACGTCCTGGATGAGGGCGACGTTGAACTTGCCGGTGTCGGGGTCGATCTCGACCATGACGTGGTCGTCCTCGACCTCGTAGTTCTTCTTCACGGCGATGACGATAGCAGCCTTGATCTTTTCGATCAGGTACTCCGCGGTGATGCCGCGCTCGTGCTCCAGCATGGAGAGAGCTTCAAAAAATTCGTTGTTCGCTGCTGCCATTTTTCGGGTTCCTCCTAGTTTATAATGGTATCTTTTCTCGATTCATCTTTGGCTCTCCCTCTGGGAGAGCTGGCGCGGAACGCGCCTGAGAGGGTTATTCTCAGTCAAACAGATGTTCGTCGTCACAGAGATGGACGCCGGATGCGGCGTTCACCTCAAAGCTCACCGGGCCGTTCTCCGTCTCGACCGTGACGGTGCTGCCCTCGCGGCCTTTCAGGATGCCGGCAAACTCGCGCACGCCGTCGGCGGTGGGGCGGATGAGCTTGACGCCGATCTTCTCGCCCTTGAGTGCCTCGTAGTGCTCCGGGCGGGTCAGCTTGCGGCCAAGGCCGGGGCTGCCCACCTCGAGATAATAGCTCTGGTCGATGGGGTCTGCCTCATCGAGGATGGGGTCCAGCGCGTGGGACACTTCGGCACAGGTGTCGGTGTCCATGGTGCCGTCCCTGTCGATGAGCACACGGAGATACCAGTCCGGCCCTTCCTTCTCAAAGACCACATCCCACAGGCGCAGGCCCATGCCCTCCACGACGGGGCGGACAAGCGCTTCGACTCTCTGGGCGGTGTTGCCGCCAGACTGCTTCGCCATAAAAAACCTCCAAACAAACAAGAAAAGCGGACCTTGCGGCCCACTTTCCAATAAAACTATAGCGTACTACTAGAATATAGCATACTCTTGCGGATTATGCAAGCTTTTTCGTGAAAAATCCTCTTCTCACAGCACCCAGACGCCGTCGCGGAACAGCTCCACGGTGCGGCCGTCGCGGCACTTGCCGGTGATATGGCTGTCCTCGGCGCCCACCATGACGTCCTCGTGGATGGCGGACTGGTTCATGCCCCGGGCCAGCAGCTCGTCCTTGCTCAGGCGGGTGCCGCTCTCGGTGGTGCCGGGATAGCTGGCACCAAAGGCGATGTGGCAGGCGGCGTTCTCATCGAAGAGGGTGCTGTAGAACAGCGCGCCGCTGCGGTTGATGGGGCTGGACGCCGGAACCAGCGCCACTTCGCCGATGCTCCGTGCGCCCTCGTCGGTGTCCAGAAGCTGGCCCAGCAAATCAGCGCCCTCGTCGGCGCCATGCTCCACGACCCGGCCATCCTTGAAGGTGACATGGAAGCCCTTGATGAGCTGGCCGTTGAAGACGTAGGGCTTGGTGCCGTAGACGATGCCGTTCACCTTGTCTTTGTGGGGGGCGGTGAAGACCTCTTCGGTGGGGATGTTGGGCAGGAAGACCACGCCCTTTTCGCTGACGCTGGCGGCACTCTCCCAGACGGCCTTGTCGGCGATGCCGACGGTCAGGTCGGTGCCGTTGCCGCTCTCGAAGTGGACGCTCTCGAGGTCGAGGGCGTTCATCTTGTCCTTCAGGCCGGTGAGACGGTCGAGGTGGGCCTTCCACTCGCTGACGGGGTCGCCGCCCGTCACGCGGCAGACGTCGAAGATGAGCTGCCAGAGCTTCTCGATGGCCGCAGCCTCGTCCAGCTCCGGGAATATCTTCTTCGCCCACGGGGCGCTGGGCATGGCGGCGATGGACCACTGGACGCGGTCGTTCATGGTGTACTCCCGCCACGGGGCCATGAACTTGCGCTGCGCGGCGTTCACCCGGCTGATCTTCGCGCCGTCCAGACCGGCGTAGACCTCGGGGTCGTCGGCAAGGAGGTGCAGCACGCAGACGCCGCCCTCGCTCTCGGCGTAGTCCAGATAGCGGCGGAGCTGATAAGACTTGAAGTCGGTCAGGGCTTCCTCGCTGCCCAGCTCCATCCGGCTGCGGGAGACCTCGTTGTCGCTCCAGTTCACCAGCACGTCCCGGGCGCCGGCCTCGTAGGCACTGCGCACACACAGACGGGCCAGCGGAGCGGCCTCGAGGCAGCAGTTGATGATGAGGGTCTGGCCCGGCTGGGGGTTGACGCCCACACGGACGATGAAATCGGCGTATTTTTTCAGAAGAAGAGTAAAGTTTTCCACAGAATATCCTTTCTGCCGTGCAGACCACGGCGGTGCATTTTCTATCTGACAGTATAACCGCTCCGGCCGGAATTGTCCACCCGATAAAAACAAAACAGATGCTTCTGCCGGTTGAAAAATCGGGAAACATCTGTTATACTAGTGTATGAGAGTGCTGTCTACATAACGGCAGGCGGTCTACACCTTTCCGGCCTTACGTCGGGAAGGCGAGCATTTTTGTTATGCCCCCGACGCTCCACAGCGAAAGGGGGGATGTTTTATGACGCTTTTAGAGACTCTGGCTCTGCTCACGTTGCTCGCAACGGTGGGCTTCGGCACATTCGATATAGCGTATAAAATTTTTAATAACAAAAAATGACCGCCCGGCTACCAATCGCGCGATCATTTTTTGTTGATCTACCGGAAAGGTGCTGACCGTTTGCCAGACAGCACTCTCTTCGTTTATATTATACCACAGCCCCGCCGAAATTGCAACGGCGGGGCTGTAGTATTGCTTGCAACTGTAAACTTTGGGATGTTCTATGACGCTTTTGGAAACTCTGGCTCTGCTTACGTTGCTCGCAACGGTAGGTTTTGGCGCGTTCGATATAGCGTACAAGATCTTCAATAACAAAAAATGATTGCCCTCAGTGTCTCAAGCCCGAGCGGTCATTCTTTGTAATTGACTTATCGGAAAGGTGCTGACCGTTTGCCGGACAGCACTTTCTTTAGTTGTATTATACCACAGCCCCGCCGAAATTGCAACGGCGGGGCTGTTTTTTCACTCACAAAAGCGAGTTTTTATCAGAACTCGATCTTGCTCTCGATATAAGCCTTCAGCTCGGAGATGGGCATACGCACCTGCTCCATGGTGTCGCGGTCGCGGACGGTGACGCAGTTGTCGGCGGCAATGCCCTTGGCCTCGTCGCCCACGGTGTCGAAGTCCACGGTGATGCAGTAGGGAGTGCCGATCTCGTCCTCACGGCGGTAGCGCTTGCCGATGGAGCCGGTGTCGTCGTAGTCCACCATGAAGTACTTACTCAGCTCATTGCGGATCTCCATGGCCTTGTCGCCCAGCTTCTTGCTCAGGGGCAGGACAGCGCACTTATAGGGAGCCAGAGCCGGGTGCAGATGCAGGACGGTGCGGACGTCCTCCTTGCCCTTGCTGTCGGTCAGATGCTCCTCGTCGTAGGCCTCGCACAGGAAGGCCAGCGCCACCCGGTCGCAGCCCAGAGAGGGCTCGATGACGTAGGGGATGTAGTGCTCATTGGTCTCGCTGTCGAAATACTCGAGGCTCTTGCCGGAGGCCTCCTGATGGCGGCTCAGGTCGTAGTTGGTGCGGTCGGCGATGCCCCACAGCTCGCCCCAGTCGGTGAACGGGAAGGCATACTCGATGTCGGTGGTGGCGCGGCTGTAGAAGGCCAGCTCGGCAGGCTCGTGGTCGCGCAGGCGCAGATGCTCCTTTTTGATGCCGAGGCTCAGCAGCCAGTTTTCGCAGTAGTCCTTCCAGTAGCTGAACCACTCGAGGTCGGTGCCGGGCTTGCAGAAGAACTCGCACTCCATCTGCTCGAACTCACGGGTGCGGAAGGTGAAGTTGCCCGGGGTGATCTCGTTGCGGAAAGCCTTGCCCACCTGGCAGACGCCGAAGGGCAGCTTGCGGCGGGTGGTGCGCTGGATGTTGGCAAAGTTGACGAAGATGCCCTGCGCCGTCTCGGGGCGGAGGTAGCAGGTGGAAGAGCTGTCCTCGGTGACGCCGATGGCGGTCTTGAACATCAGGTTGAACTTACGGATGGGGGTGAAGTCGTGCTTGCCGCAGACGGGGCAGACCACGTCCTCGTGTTCGGCGATGAAAGCGTCCATCTCGTCAAAGCTCATGGCGTCCACGTTCACCTCGGGGTGCTCGTCGCCGATGAGCTTGTCGGCGCGGTGGCGGGCCTTGCAGGCGCGGCAGTCCAGCAGGGGGTCCGAGAAGCCGGCCACGTGGCCGGTGGTGACCCAGGTCTGGGGGTTCATGATGATGGCGGCATCGAGGCCCACGTTGTAGGGGCTCTCCTGCACGAACTTTTTCAGCCATGCCTTTTTGACGTTGTTCTTGAACTCGACGCCCAGAGGGCCGTAGTCCCAGCTGTTGGCCAGACCGCCGTAAATTTCAGAGCCGGGGAAGACATAGCCCCGGTTCTTGCAGAGATTGACGATCATATCAAGGGTCTTTTCGCTCTGTTCCATTGTAAGTACATCCTTTCCGTCCGCGGCTGGTTTGCCGTGTCGTGTTGAGTCGTTGTCCCGGCGGCTTTCCCCGCAGCCGGGCCTGCTTTTCCTGTCGAAAGCAGAGTACCTTTACTTTATCATGTTTTGCGGGGATTGTAAAGGCCCGCCCCTCGCTCCTCCCCGCCCCGTCTCCAAAAAAAAAAACCAAGGCCCGGAGCGTTCCCGCTCCGGGCCTTGGAGTCATTTCTCAATGTGTATCACAGACAGGGTCTGTAATGATTTGAGGAGATGGGGTGATTAGACGGTAGCCTTGGGGGCAGCCTCAAAGACGATCACAGCGTACTTGGTGGTAGTGCCGCCAACAGTCTTGCTCACATAAGAAACGCCGAACTCGACCTTGCTCTTGGCATTGGCCGCGTTGGAGGTGTTGTGGTCCATGATCTTGTCGAATTTAGCCGTGCTGGACTCCTTGGCAACCTTCGGGGAAACCTCGCTGTGCAGATCAGTGGCAGCGGTGACCCAAGCGCCGTAGGTCTTGACATCGTTCTTGGGCTGCTCAACGATGTAGTAGAAGTAGCCCTTACCGGCGACACCAGTCAGAGAAACATTGACCAGAGTGTCCTCGACGACGGTGGCGGTATCTTTCTTGAACTCCTGCTCCCAGATCTTGTCGGCCTTGCTGTTCAGGCTGCTCTTGTAGTCGTACTTGATGGTCTGCGTAGCGCCCTGAGCATGGTCGTTCAGTGCCTTCTCCATTGCCTTTGCCTTAGCAGCATCGGTCAGAGCGCAGCCAGTCAGCATAGACACAGCCATAACACCAGCGAGGACGACGGCCAGAAGTTTCTTTGCCATTTTCATGATTTTTGCCTCCATAAATAAAAATGAATTATACAGGCGGGCCATCCATTTCCGGCTGTCGGCCTGTGTTATCATTATACCCCACCCATTATTTTTGTCAATATCTTCTTGGCATTTTTATCACCTTTACAAATTCTTCTCTTTTCTGTCGTGCATTTTCCACAAATTCACGGAGGCCCTCAGGCAAAGGCTCTCCCTTTGGGAGAGCTGGCGAACGAAGTGAGACTGAGAGGGCAAGGCCGCTGACAAACAGCTCTGACACAGCGATAGTATCGCTCTGACAAAGAGCCTGCCCATCGCTGCGCAGCGGCTCTTTCCTGCCGGGCTTGCCCTCTCCGTCACCTTCGGTGACACCTCTCCCAAAGGGAGAGGCTTTGGCAGGCCGGATAACTTTTCACTGGACGCCTGAGGTTCGACAGGACGCAAAAGGGCGGGCCTTGCTTGCGGGGACAGCGGCTTCTGGACAACGCTCCTTGTCAAGCTGTCGCTGGCCTAAACAGCGGAGCACTACCGTTTCCGAGATATTGTGCTTCGCTCGTCCAGACGAAAGCTGACCGACATGCCAAGGGCTCCCCCTTTGGGGGAGCTGGCGGGCGCAAGCCCGACTGAGAGGGCTAGGCCGCTGACGACGAATCCCAGACACAGCGATAGTATCGCTCTGACAAAGAGCCTGCCCATCGCTGCGCAGCGGCTCTTTCCTGCCGGGCTTGCCCTCTCCGTCACCTTCGGTGACACCTCTCCCAAAGGGAGAGGCTTTGGCAGGCCGTAAAGCTTCGCCTCTTCGCCAGAGGCTCCCCTGCTAGGGGAGCTGTCGAGCGAAGCGAGACTGAGAGGTTGTACGAAGGAGAGCCTTTCCTCTGTAGGAAAGTCCGGCTCTTGGCATCTCCTGTATCTTTTTGCCGAAACGTGTGGTATAATGGTTTTGCGGTTCACCCCGCGTATCTCACGGGAGAGGAGGTGGACGCGTTGGCCTATTTTCTCACATTTTTGGTATCTGTCGGAGCAGATGTAGTGTCGCACTTTATCTGCAAGTGGCTTGACAGATGCGAAGAGAACCGCAAAGCCTAATTAAAAAGAAATCCCCCGGGGAGGTCGCAACTCCTTGGGGGATTTCTCATTGCTGGAGATGAAAGCGCTGGGTTCTCACATTTCTGTCTTTATTATATGCGATTCTCCGCAAAAGTCAAGCACTGTGCGGAAAGTTTACAAGCCCGACCTCTGTAGCAAGGCCCGTCTTTGTACAACCTCTCCGTCACGCCTGCGGCGTGCCACCTCTCCTTATAGGAGAGGCCTTGGCAGTCCCCGCAAAGTGAACGGTTTCGCCAGAGGCTCCCCTACTAGGGGAGCTGTCGAGCGAAGCGAGACTGAGAGGTTGTACGAAGGAAAGCCCGACCGTAAGCACTAAATAAAGAAGACCCCCTTTCGGAGCGGCAACTCCGTGAGGGGGTTTTCTTTTGCTTTGGTGAGAACAATGGAAAGTATCATTCTTTCTTTCGTACTTTTATTATATGCCATTCTCCCCAAAAGTCAAGCTTTGCACAGAAAATTTACAGTCACTCTTCTCTTGGCATCTCCTGTATCTTTTTGGCGAAAAGAGTGGTATAATGGGTTTGCGGCCTTGCCCGCCCATTTTATTCGGGAGGGAGGTGAAGCCCAATGGAGTCTATTTCTACCTTTATCCTGTCCGTCGCAGCGAATGTAGCGTCTTACTACATTTGCAAGTGGCTTGACGGATGGCTGAAGGGCCGTAAGCACTAAAAAGGACCCCCTTTCGGAGATGGCGCTCCGGGAGGGGGTCTTTCCTTTTGGGTGAGCCAATGGACTCATTTGCTTCTACCTTTATCACTTTTATTATATGCCATTCTCCCCAAAAGTCAAGCTTTGCACAGAAAGTTTACAAGCGCCCTCTCCGCCCTTTTATTTATGATACTTCATCCCCGCGTTGATGGTGCAGGCGCGGTAGATCTGTTCGGTGAGGACAAGGCGGGCCAGCTGGTGGGGCATCGTGATGCGGCCCATGCTGAACCGGAGTGCCGCCGCGCGCTTGACCTCGTCCGAGAGGCCGTGGGACGAGCCGATGACGAAGGCCACGTCTCCCGCGCCGCTGTTTGCGCGGTCGGCGAGGAACTGGGCCAGCTCCTCGGAGGAGATCTGTTTTCCCTCGATGCACAGGGCGACGATGGCCGCGCCCCTGCGGACGCTGCCGAGGATAGCTCTGCCCTCTTTGTCCAGCGCCTTTTTCACCACGGCGTCGGAGGCGTTCTTCTCTTCGATTTTTTCTTCCGGCAGCTCGACGATGCGGAAAGACGCAAACGCCGCCAGACGCTTCTGGTATTCGGCCACGCCCTCGGCGAAGTATTTCGCGTTGAGCTTGCCGACGCAGATCAGGTCGATGTTCTGCATGGTTATCTTCTCCTTCCTCGCGCTCCATAGGCTCTTTCCTGCCGGGCGCGCCCTCTCAGGCGCTTCGCGCCAGCTCTCCCAGAGGGAGAGCCCTTGGCAGGCCGGATAACTTTCCACTGGACGCCTGAGGCCCGACAGGACGCAAGAGGGCGGGCCTTGCTTGCGGGGACAGCGGCTTCTGGACAACGCTCCTTGTCAAGC